>Ga0074193_1000500_pt1 | contig 63607 bp, 46 predicted proteins | sample EPASupsiteHSE605_FD_64523 | JGI IMG/M metagenome (GOLD analysis project Ga0074193, IMG submission 64523) | Bioremediated contaminated groundwater from EPA Superfund site, New Mexico - Sample HSE6-05 | ecosystem: Environmental > Aquatic > Deep subsurface > Groundwater > Contaminated ...
AATGACAAAGAGTTACTTTGGCAATTAACCACTTTTCTTTCAATTTTCTAAACGCTTTTGTTTATAAGTCTCTAATTTGGAATGGAATAATGATTTTTGGACCAATACATATCTTGATTATAATTTTTAAAGTAAGAAGATACTCAAATTCAAAAATAAACACTGATTACTCCATTTTCATATGAATAGAGAATATTTTGAATAAAAAGCAAAAAGATATAAAGCAATACTCTGGTTTTCATTATTTATAATTTGCTCATAAACAGGATGCTGGAATTCTTATACTACCGAACAAAATAACACCAGAGATCATTTAACAATAATTTAATTTTGATATTCTCATTTATAATTCGGAATTTTGATGAGTTAAACATAGTTTAAATTCAAGAAATTGAACATCAAAGTTGTTTTTTTGATAACCTTGTTTATTCTCCTCAAACAAGAACTGAATTTCCTTCCATTCTCTTGAATATTTATATAGAATTTTATATATTTTATTTTCTCAAAACTCGCCCATAATCTGTATAACATTGCTTGAATATCAAATTCAAAAAAAGTGGATTTTAACTATCATCTGACTTATTGTCCCACTTTATCAATGCGAAAATATCAGGATATCTTATGAAATATTTAAAATCAATCGATTCATTTGTATATGCTATTTAATGATATATGGTGATCTATGAATCAATTTATAGGGTTCCAATAATTGAAGAAGCTGAACGAATTAAAACATTGTCAATCGACTTGGCCTCAAGATTAAGTGTGTCTTGTTTAGTCGGTATACAGCAAATTGGACAACGATCCTGGTCATCAATCGGCAAACATTGAATATGAAAGATATGTTGACAAAAAAAACACTTATAAGGAACATATAATATTTCATTACATTTGGCACATTTCGTGGGCCGAAAAGATGATTCACTAGTTTTTAGAAGATTTTCCTCTTTTTTAATTCTTATCAATTCTTTTTCAAGTTCACAGAAGTCTCGGCAAACAGGCTGAGACAAATCTTCAATCTTTTTAAGCTCTTCGATTATTGAAGCTTTTTGAAGAACCAACACAGGCAGTGCTGGAACCTTTTGCAATTCGGTCAGAATCCATCCAATTGAACGAATATCTAACATATTCGTTATTAACTTCTGAAAAAATGGCACAGTATTAATTGGAAGCTTGAAGTTTGCGCTTTGAGAAATTTCATTAATAGAATGAATAAATACTACACCAGAATCATGTCCATTTAATTTGCAATCTTCATTCATGTACCAGTCAATCACATCATTGAGTTTAAGAGGATTCCTCAATAAAAATTCTAAAGCATCGTGATTTCTACCAATTTTAGATAGTACATGAATCAAGCCCTTAATGAATGAACATTCAGTACATACACTAATAATATGTTCACAATCATATGATAGTTTTTTATCAATTATAATTGAAACTGCAAGATCCGGATTAGATATATTATTATTTCCAAAAAAGCTATCTGGTCCGGCATTAGGTCTTGGAATCAATAACTCAAGATATAATGTAACAAATTTATTAGTAGGTTTTTCAGATATAACATTTTTTAGAAACCGAGCCATGTGTTGTGGATATCCCCAAAACAATTTGATGAAATCTTGCTCATTATCACTTTTAGATACTCTCCACATCATTGCGGCGGTTTGTTCAATAATTTTCGAAGCATCACTATCATTTTTCAGTATAATTGGTCCAAATTTCATCAGCATTGAGTATCCTATAGGTTCATCATAATGGTCAAACATGTGTGTTGCGGCTTCAATATAATTCTTTTGCTGGAAAATCATACTAGATATCATATGAATTGATACACCAACTGCATTTGTAATCCTCTTGGCCTCATCTTCAAATCCATTCTTGGCTAGAACATCGATAGCCACATCAACATCAAAATGCCGTAGAAATCTCTGATAATTGAACTCGGGTTGCTTTTTGGGCTGTTGAGGGGACCCCCTTTTCATTCTTTGAGCTGTTTCAATGAGGCCAACAAATCTTTTAAGTTTTTCAATGGATTGTGGCTGTATTAGCATATAAAACAATAATCTTGTTAGTTTTGTTGTCCCATATCCCCTTTTATGTAATTCAATTAAAAAATCCTCCAAAAAATTTTCCAAATCAGGCTTAAAGAATTTAGAAACAACAATATAAGGATCATATACACCAATTAAAGAAATATAACATGCTATTGATGCTGAGAAATCAGATTTATCAAATAATTCTTTGGCTCTAAAGATTTCTTCATTAATTCTTTGCAAAATAGGAGAGTCATTAAATTTTTCCTTTTTACATTGATTTAGAGCCTCGGCATATTGCTTAGATTTAACAAAATTCGCAACAGTTGAGGGAACCAGAACCTTAGATTTTTCCATTTGTGTTTTGATCTATTCTTAGTTCCTGGATCCAGATTCGAAACATTGATGGGATTTTGTTCAGCCAAACTAGTTCAAAAGAAGAATGGAGAACCAAGCAATAATTTTGATACCTAGAGAAGAACCACGAATACTGGATATAGATGATCAATTGCATGAGATAACCGAAACAAAATTGGAGATATCGAACATGTTCGGTGAATGGAAGAAAAGTGGGTATTCCGCAGATATTTTCACAGAAGTAGAACAAAAAATCGAAAAAATCAACACATTCAATAATATATATCAGAATTATAATTGTTCTTTAGCCATGTTTATGAATTTCCAGTCAATTATGAATCGTTTATCAAATGATTTTCTTGAGTTTGATTATTCTAATAGCCAGAAGAAAATAGGGTCTGCTAAGAATCTTGGTATTCAAATAGTTGACAAAGAACTTATTATTGAGAAAGGATCATTGTTTTTTTCCAAAATTACTGAAGATTTGGCCAGCTATGTTGATCAATCTAAGAATTATTACAGATTATTATGCAATGTTTCCAAAAAGATACAAATATCTAAGTATGGCGTCATTATAATTGTATTACCACGTGTTTATGAGAATCCATATTTATCAATGCAGTATGATGTTGAAGGAAAATCTCTTAATTGGCAACTAACTCATAATTCTCGCTTGATAATTAATGGGAAACAGCTCAGCACACACGAATTAAGCCAATATGAGCAACTTTTTATCCAAAAGATACAGATAACATTTTTTAACAGACTCAGAGAAATTATGTTTATTGATCCATTTGATTATAGGGTAAGTGTTGGTTCCAAAACTTTATTAATAAATTCTGATCACGAAAAAGACCACAATTTAGAAATATCTAAGGATCTACATGCCGAATCTAGATCTCCTCTTTGGCTCCCACCATTGTGCAGAATTGCTTTGTTGAATGGTGAGAAGCTTAAAATAGCAATGGATCAAGCATTCTTTGCTCGAAAATCATCTAATATTCTCAAAAATGCCATTTTCAAACAGTTTTTGTCATCTGATCTCGTTAGACTCACTCACACACGGAATAAACTCAACTCTATTATCACGATAGAATCAAAATACACATCAGATATAATAACAGCAGTATCTGAACCACAAAGAATCATTCTCTCTTTAGTTGGCTTCAGTAGTGTTCCTGTTATACTTGAAGAGCGCAATTTTGATAAATTAGACACATGGATTGTGAAAACATTCTGGCTCTTATTTTCCAAAGCCATTACATCATTTGCTGCCTCATATGGTTTCTCATTTGTTCACGATAAGCTATCCCTAACCATTCAGTGTCAGCCTCACCAAGTGAAAATATGGCATGAAGGTAACTTCATCAAATTCAAAATCTTAGGAAGTTTCCCATTTTTGTCCAACTGGGACTCTATTCCTGGTTTAGATACCGAATCAAAGGTTAACTTTCTATTCTTTTATAAAGACTTCTGTCAATAAACAACTTTGTTCAAGGAGGTTTGGCGGGCTTATTTTTTTCGTGAATGGGTATAAAGAACCTTATGAAATGGATAACAAAGAATGCACCAGGTGCAATTCGAACCTTAAAGCCCGAGAATTTGAATGGTAGAATTGTAGCAATTGATGCATCATTATCAATTTATCAGTTTTTAGTTTCTGTTCGCCATACTGGACAGCAATTAATTGACGCAGAAGGTAATACCACATCTCATTTGCAAGGTGTTCTTGGAAGGACAGTCAGGTTGATACAGAACGGAGTTAGGCCAATATACGTGTTTGATGGTAAGCCTCCTGATATGAAGAGCGGAGAGTTGCAAAAACGTGCAGAAAGAAGGCAACAAGCAGAAGAAGAATTATCAAAAGCAATTGAATCTGGAGACCAAGAAAGCATTGATCGTTTCTCCCGTCGTACAGTAAGATTGGAGAAAAATCAAGTTGATGAATGCCAAGAGCTGTTGCGATTAATGGGAGTTCCATTTGTAGTTGCACCATGCGAAGCAGAAGCACAATGTGCTGCAATTTGCAAATCAGGTAAAGCTTTTGCAGTTGCCACTGAAGATATGGATACACTTGCGTTCGCTTCACCAGTGTTGCTTAGGCATTTGTCATATTCTGCAGGATCATCTGATGAAATCATCCAAATATCATATGATATTATGCTTAAAGAGTCGGGACTCACTTCAAACCAGTTTGTGGATTTCTGCATATTATGCGGATGCGATTATTGCGATACTATTAAAGGAATAGGTCCAAAAAGAGCATATCAACTAATTCAAGAGTATAAATGTATTGAAGAAATTGTTAAGAGAATAGATAAAGAGAAGTATCCTATCCCAGATGATTTTGATTACACACGAGCCAGAGAACTCTTCTTGAATCATGAAGTTAATACAAATGTCGATTTCTCATGGAAAATGCCCAATGAATCGGGTCTAAAAGACTTTTTGTGCAACAAAAAAGGATTCTCTGAAGCTCGTGTAGATGGTGTTATAAAAAATTTAAAAAAGGCTAGAGAAGGAGGTAGACAATCAACTATGGAATCTTTCTTTTCTACCATTCCTTCAGCACCAAAACTAGCACCTAAAAAGGACCCAAAGAAAGAAAAATCTGATCCAAAAAAGGGAAAAAAGTAAATCAATGGATATTATCGAGCAATTTTTTACTGAACCAGAATTAAAAAGTTTTAAAGAAGAGGCCGAAAAACATAAAGGAGAATCTTTAGAAGGCAAAATACCCCGTAATATTATTGAAGATTTGGAGACTTCCGAAAGTTTCGGAAATCTTGATGAATTGCATAAAAGGGTGATATATAGATTGTTGAAAAGATTCAAATCTCCTAAAGAAAAAAGTGAAAAAGTTAAATTAAATAATAGAAGAGATATAAATAACCTTTTGGTTGAGTATTGGAAAGATAATAAGAATATCGCCGAGGAAATCTTGAGAAGAGATAAAATTATCCAATACACTCGACAAGGTATAGAAGAATCAGCAGGGATTTTTACTCAAAAATATAAGCAAGCCAGATATGGAATCAATATTGATCAAGGCGAAAAAAGGTTGTTAACTGAACTCTCAGACTTGTATTATGCTATTGATATGATAAACAGGAAACACTTTAACAGGAAGTAAAATTGAAAAACATTGTATATTTATCAAGGAATTAGTTATAATGTGTATATATGAACCGAGGTGTCGATTCATCATTTTGGATTACATAGCTTTGGGATTTTTGTATTTTCCTAGATATTTCAGGAGATTACTTATTTTCTCTCTTTCTAAAATCAAAAACAGTCGAATGTTCTTGATTGGAAAAAGATCAACTTTTTTCAATATTTTCTCCATTATATTCTCGATTATAAAGCTTAAAATCAACATAAAAAGCCAGAAAATAAGATCTACATTCAGATTTAAAAATTTTTTTAACACAATTGACACATTATTATTGCTTATTATTCTTGGTTATTTTAAAAGATCAAATGAATCTAAAGGGCGTACAATGAGTATAAACCATAAAGAAATCTTTTCCCACGTTGTTTATCAAATGAATTATAGTGTTCCCATTTGGGGTGTTGGTTTGGGGTGTGAACAAGAGAATTTGTCTCAAGGAAGGTCATATTTTAATATTAGTATCGATATTTCTGACTGTTTCTTCTCAAGGTCTTCAGAATACTCTGGTGATGGTGGGGTGATATATATGAAAGACGGATCTTACTCATTAAGAATTAATTACTCAATTTTTTATGAATGTACTTGTTCTAGTGATGGGGGTGCAATATTTTTTATTTCCTCTAATTCGGCTATCAGAATGACATGTGCTAATAGGTGCTGTGCTTCTTCTTATGGACATTTTGCTTATCTTTATGATTTGGAGGCAAATCAAATAGAATTTCTATCGGTATCATATTGCTCTCATACTACATCTGGACATCATCTTATATACTTACAATCAGGTATTCAAAGAGCTGATTTCACAAATAGTTCAATTAACAATGCTTATATGTTCTCTGGAATTTGTATCAGTTCACCATTCTCATACACAAGCACATATTGTACTTTCTCGAACAATAATGTGTCTAATAGTAGATGTATACACCTCTATTCTAACTCAGGAACAATGGTAATGTCATCAGCTAATATTGTTCATAACAACAGCCCATCTGACTATGGTGTTATATGTATCGATGGAGGAGGAACAATGGATATGTTGTATTGCATTTTTCAAAATAATCAAAACTATCTATTCTATGTAAATTCGGGTTATCTTGAAGTCTCACATTCATTCATTGATCATTCATCATCATCATTCTCTTCTTCAACATCAGTATCAACGTCAACAAATAATTCTTTTATAAAGATGCAAACATATGGTATAGGATACTCAGGTTCACACATATGCAAGTTTCCTAGCCAATCACAAAATTCAAGCTTGATTTGGATTGTTTATTCAGTTTTTTTAGGAATATTTGTAACCCTTCTTGTATATTTATATTTATATAGAGGAATTGCGACAAGTCTTCTCGCCAGACATCAGCTTGAAGATAGTTTACAAAATGATTTTGGTTGAGTATTAAATTCGAATCAACTCTCAGAAAAAAATTATATTTATGAAAGAGATTCATTAACTACTTTGACCATTTTAGTATTTATAACAGAAATATCTAATATTGGAAAAATAAAAATGTTTGATACATTGGAAATAATATGGCGAGCAATGAATTAACAAAATTGATGAACCATAATTTTTATATTAAATCAAATACCCATTTTTATCAACAATTTTGTGGTTTCAGATATTTCAATTTTTATCACAATTTACATTTCATGGAAGAAAGAGTTGCATTCGAGCGCTTTCTTTATGGAGATGGGATGGAGATTTGTATAAATGATACAGATTTTTGCCTTGATCGAATCATTGTGTTGCCTCAGCTTCGTCCTCATCAACTTGATAAAGCCGTTAGGCTAAGTGCTGGTTATTGCCAAAATAGTGATTTTAAAGAAAAGTTACTAGAGAAGTCAAATGAATGCCATGTTTTGATCTATCGATTGTATAAAAAAGGAGTTTATGATTTTGAAGAAATCGAGCCATTTTTAAGGAGTAGAAACACTTTGATATTTTGTTATTATTTTCGGAAAGAGATTAAGGATTTTGAGGCTTTTATCTCGAAAAAAGCAAAATTATATGGTATTGACGAATCTTTTTTAGCAAATGAGGAGTATTTTGATGAATTGATTGAGTATGGCTTTCTCCCTTCAAGTATTGAGTACAGTCTTAAATATGATGATATTATTTGTTTACGAGATATGAGCATTGTTAGCACTAAAGAATGTAAATGGAGCCCATTTGAGTGGAGTTCAAGACCCAAATATCTCGACTTATTATCATTTTCTGGTTTTTTTGGATCAATTCAGTGCTTTAAGCAATTATTAATGAATGGATTTGTGATCTCAGACAACGTTTGTTCGATGGTTGTTTGTAGTGGTTGTTTAGATCTATTCCATTTTTGTCAAGGACAAGGAATACTGAGTACTGAGTGTGTGTGTAATGCTTGTGAGTTTCTGCACCTTCCATTGCTTGTTTTCATGATTGAAAATGGATGTGACGTTAATTTAAAGAATATTGATAAAGTAACTCTTCTTCATTGTTCAGCTCGAAATGGTCATCTCAGCATTGTTGAGTATCTTGTTAATCATGGGGCGCAGATTAATACCTTTGATTTTTATAATAACACTCCCCTACATTTTTCTTCAATGAATGGGCATCTGAATGTCGTGCAGTTTCTGGTAAGTCACGGGGCCAACATAAATTCAAAGAATAAAGGTAATTACACTTCTCTCCATTATTCAGCCAAAAATGGTTACATTAATGTGGTCAAATGTCTGATGAGTAATGGAGCAGATTGTAATTCATTTAATAACGATGAATTTACTCCTCTATTTTATTCAGTTCAATATGGACATAAAAATGTTGTTGAATGTTTATTAAATCATGGAATCAATATAAACTTAGATTATCTTTCAGAAAACCCGATTCATTATGCTGTTCAAAATGGTAACCTTGAAATTCTTGAACTATTGTTAAAATTTGGTGCTGATATCAATTCAAAAGGTATTAGAGGCTATACTCCTCTTCACATATCAGCCGAAAACGGAAACCTTAGTATTGTTGACTATTTAATCATTAATGGTGCATGTATTGATGTTGAAAATCAGGAGAAAAAGACTCCTCTCGATTTATCAGCTGAAAATGGTTATTTCACTGTTGTTGAATATTTAATCGATCATGGTGCCAAAATAAATACCAGGTGCATAGATGAATGTACTCCTTTGCATTTATCCTCAAGAAATGGCCACCATAGTATTGTAGAACTTCTTATCAATCATGGGGCTAATGTGAAAGCAGAAAACTTAATTAATGATACTCCTTTTCATTTGGCAGCTCAAAATGGCCACCTTAGTATTATAGAGCTTCTTATCGATCATGGAGCTAGCTTAGATTCAAAGAATAAAGATGGAATGAGTCCTATTCATTATTCAACTCAAAATGGACATCTAAGCATTGTTGAGTCTCTTTTTTATCATGGTGCTGATGCGAATTTAAAGAACAAAGATGGGTATACTCCACTACACATTTCTGCTGAAATAGGTAATCAAAGTCTGGCCGAATCCCTGATTAATCATGGAGCTGATATTGAAGCAGAAAATAGAATCAAAGAGACTTCTCTTCAATTGGCAGCTCGATATGGCCACCTTGGTGTTGTAGAATGCCTTATACATCATGGAGCTAGTTTGAATTCCAAGAATGAAGCAGGGATGGGTCCTATTCATTTTTCATCCAAATATGGACATCTAAGCATTGTTGAATGTCTCATTAATCATACGGCTGATATAAATTTGGTGAATAATGAAGGATGTACCCCACTACACTTATCAGCTAAACAAGGGACCCTTAATATTGTTGAATATTTAATTGATCATGGAGCAGATATTCATTCACAAAATGAATATAATTGCACTCCTCTTCATTTTGCAGCCGAATATTGCCATCTAAATGTTGCTGAATACCTGATAAGGCATGGAGCAAGAATAAATTCAAAAAACATTGATGGTTGGACTCCTCTTCATTACGCTTCAGAGTGTTTTCATCTTAGTATTGTGGAATATCTCATCAATAATGGAGCAGATATCAATTCAAGGAGTGAAGATAATTGTACACCACTTCATTTTGCAGCAGGAAATGGCTATCTTATAATTGTTAAGTGTCTAATCAAGCATGGTGCCAATCCTAATGCCGAAAATTCTTATGGAGAAACCCCTATTGATCAAGCATCTCAATTTAACCATGTTGATGTAATAGAGTTCCTAAAATCAATATCAAATTGAAAAAATTCTTTTTTTGATATAAAATTTTACCCTTTAAACAATAAAAAATTACCAAATTTTACAATGTAAACTGGAGAAAATGTCAGTCAGGCAAAAAGTAACTTTTACCCTTTTCATTTTAAATGGGCTCCTTTTGCAGCCACGACGACCTTTTTGACCGGAACTGGGAGATAGTGACGAACAACAGCCCAATGAATCAAAAATATGGCAATAATCAGGTTATCAATAGCAAATATACGAAATGGAACTTTTTACCAATGATTTTAGTAACCCATTTGAAACGTTTTATGAATCTTTATTTCATTATTATTGGGTGTTTGCAATTATGGGATGCTGTTTCTCCTGTTAATCCATGGACTACATGGGGTCCAATTTTTGTTATTTTCGGTATTGCTTTTATGAGAGAAGGAATTGATGATTACATCCAACATCAGCAGGATAGAGTTACTAACGAAAGGGAATACTACGTAATTCGTGATCGAGAAAGGGTTTCTATTCAATCACAAGAGATTTTCCCAGGAGATATTGTAGTTTTGAATAGGAATCAAGAAGCTCCATGCGATATGGCTCTAATATTTTCCTCAAATCATGATGGAACTTGTTGTATTGAAACAGCCAACCTTGATGGGGAAACCAATCTTAAGGAAAGAATAGCTCCAAAGGAAACTCAGCAATATGGAACAGATGGTTTCTTAAATGCAAATTTGAAAATCGAATGCCCTCCTCCTAACAGTGATTTATATATGTTTGACTCAAGACTTTTCATCAATAATAGTCCAATTCCTTTATCCGAGGTCCAACTTATTCAACAAGGTGTATTTTTGAGAAATGTTGACTTGGTTTATGGCGTTGCTTGTTATACAGGAAAGAGAACAAAACTTGGCCTTAACTCACAAGAACCTCCCGTTAAGTGGACTCAAATCGAAAAAGTACTTGATGTGACATCAATATGTATTTTCATAGCTCAAATCATTTTGGCAGGTATCAATGGTGCATTAGGGAATTGGAAACGATCAGAACTCCTTTCAATTCATTATCTTCATTTCGAACTTGAGGATTCCCTTCAAAAGCATATACTTTGGATGATTTTATATATTCGGTCATATTTGCTTACTTCTGTAATGATTCCTGTTTCATTAAAGGTAACATTGGATGTTTGTAAGTATTTATATGCAGTCTGGATTCGTAATGATGCTAAAATATATGATCCTATCACCCAAACTCATACACTAGTGAACAACACCAGCGTTATTGAAGATCTTGGTGCTGTTGAATATGTTTTTACTGACAAAACAGGTACCCTTACTGAAAATGAAATGAGACTGAAGAAGTTGAATATCATGGATAGAACATATGGTCATTCTGACCATGCTGATGATATATTTGAAGACAAAACATTTAAGGAAGATGTCCTTGCAATCAATCTTGAGAATTATCAGTATAGTCAACTAATAATCAGCATAATGAATTTATGTCTTTGCAATACAATAAAAGTTATCAATACTACAAAAGGTGTGGAATTCGAAGGCGTATCTCCCGAAGAAGTTGCCTTTATGAAAGCAATGAAAGAACTTGGAATTGTCGTTCAACAAGAAGAAAAGATTTATTCGATAAAACTCTCAAACAATCACGAACCTCTCAGATTCCAGATTTTAGCCTTTCTTCCATTTTCTTATGCTAGAAAATGCATGAGCGTTATTATACGAGATCTTCAAAACGAAAAAGTTTTAATGCTATCTAAAGGAGCTCATGAAAGGATATTTGAATCATGTGGACTTCCCAAAGATCAGGAGAATCCATTTGTTAATCAGTTTTCTTCACAAGGTTTACGTGTAATGGCATTGTCATTCAAAGAAATTAATGCAGAAGAGTATTCTAATTTTTCAAGAGAAATCAATGAAGCTCTTAATTCAACGATTAAAAGAGCCGAGAAAACTGATGCAGTATATTCTAAGTACGAAACAAATGAGATATTGATTGGGATTTCCGCTATTGAAGACAAGCTTCAAGATGGTGTTCCACAGACTATCGAAATGATGAGAGAAGCAGGGATTAGAGTATGGATGGTAACAGGAGACTTATTGAACACTGCTATTAAAATTGCCAAGTCAACTAGGCTTATTACCAACGATGGACCAATTATTCACATTTCTTCAAAGAAATCTCTTTGCGATGCTTCAACTTTGCTTCAAGGTATCCAATCATATGTTGAAACTATTAGCTCACCTTATTACTTGGTTATTGAGGGATCAGATCCTTCTACCCAAGATATTCTAGAAAAATACCCGAATTTGTTTTCTCAGTTAGCCAAAAATGCCAAATGTGTTATATGCGCTCGTACAATGCCAAAGCAAAAGGCTAAGTATGTTGAGATTATAAAATCTTTGAAATGCGTCACAATGTCAATTGGTGATGGTGGTAATGATGTCACAATGCTTCGTGCTGCTCACATAGGTGTAGGAATTATGGGTAGAGAAGGCCGCCAAGCAGCTGTTGCATCTGATTTTGCAGTTACTCGTTTCAAGCATGTTCAGCGTTTGTTGTTAATCCATGGAAGATATGCATTTTATAGAACTTCATGGCTCACACAGTTTTGTTTTTACAAATCAATTCTTCTCGCTTTGATTCAAGTTTCGTATATGTTTAATAATGGGTTTTCTGCTGTTTCATTCTTTAATGATTTTAATCTCATGTGTTATAATGCAATTTTCACTCTTCTTCCTGTTATTTTCTTCCTCTTTGACAAAGACATTGATGATATTTCTGTTTATTTGCATCCATTTTTGTATTCTGATTCCCAAAAGAGAGTTTTCATCAATAAAAGAACAATATTCTGGTGGGTGATCAGGGCCATATATCAAGCAGCAATTATCGTTTTCCTAATTAACTATATTTTTGACCTATCATTCATTGATCCTCTTGATGGAACTCCCGCAAATCTTGCAGAGGCACAACAAACCACATATTCTGCTCTAATTCTTATTGTTTCACTTACAACTACCGTTGATACTCAGAATTTCACATCACTCAACTTTATTTTCATCTGGGGTAACTGGGTTTTATATCTCATATGTGCTGTAATTGCCAACATGATATATAAGATGTCAATTACTAGAGAAATGTATCTTGTTATGTGGAGAGTTTTATCTAGCCCCTCCATGTGGATTATTGTTCTATCAGTATCAGCAGCAGCCGTCCTCCCAGTTGTATTTATCCAATCAATCTTTGCCACATACCTCCCATCAAATACCCAAAAACTGCGTTATCAAGAAGTCAACAAAGGGTCTAATTACGAGCCACTTTATCTGGTTGATCTTAACAATTATCCTGAAGGATTCCAAGGAGACTCAGTTAATCCTCGAATGAACCCAACTGTTTGGGAAGAAACAAACGGAATATTTGTACCTCTTTTCACATTATGTGGTTGTATGAACCAACACAAGTAAATAAGATATTTTCACTCAATGATTGTTTATTGGAAGAATTGCTCAGCAACTTCGATCTTGTATTCTGGGCCATTCTCTTCTTCGTTGGAAAGAAGCTTTTCTTCAATCTTCTGGATTATGAGCTTGTTCTCCTCAGCTGGTTCTTCTTCTGGTTCGAATGATTTCTCAACCTTTTCGATAACAATCTCCTCACTATTTTCTTCTGGGTATGAAGAAACGAAAGTTTGTTGAGCGATTTCACGAATAACGGGCCATGTTGGCTTTGGCATCATAACAACCCTATTTTCTTCATCTTCATAATAGTAACCATTATACTCGAAATAATCATCGTATGGTTCGTTCATTTCGTAATCATAGTAGTTATCCTCATAGTAGTAGTTATCTTCATACTCATACTCGTTCATATCATAATAGTAGTTATCTTCATACTCATACTCGTTCATATCATAATAATAGTTATCCTCATAGTAGTAGTTATCTTCGTACTCATACTCGTTCATATCATAGTAGTAGTTATCTTCGTATTCATACTCGTTCATATCATAATAATAGTTATCTTCGTATTCATACTCGTTCATATCATAATAGTAGTTATCCTCATAGTAGTAGTTATCTTCGTACTCATACTCGTTCATATCATAATAATAATTATCTTCGTATTCATACTCGTTCATATCATAGTAGTAATTATCCTCATAGTAGTAGTTATCTTCGTATTCGTACTCGTTCATATCATAATAATAATTATCTTCGTATTCATACTCGTTCATATCATAGTAGTAATTATCATCATAATAGTAGTTCTCAGTGACAAATTGGTTATCGACATACTCATAAGTGGAGAGAGTTAGAGCGATTAAAAATCCCAACATTTTTATGGCATTTTGACACCCAATTCAGAACTTTATTTGACAAAACAAAAGGGTAAAAATTACCAGACAATTGGCCAAAAACTCTATTTTCGGTTTAAATACAACATTGATACAGTTTGTGGGTTTTGGGTCAGTTGTAGGAGGCTCTGATTCTGGGCTACAATTGACCACATTCCTAATGAGAAGCATTTCCAAAGGTCAATAATACTGCCAGTACATCCTTTTTCTATAGGGGAAAAGGAAAACACAAAATAGTGGAAGAAGAGGAAAATGGGGAGGATGTCTGATTGTGAGTTACCGTATAGGGATGAGAAAAAGAATATTTTCCAGTTTTTCTCCCACTCATCTCCTAGTACTGTTCTTAACTGTTTGGTGAATAGGACTATCAGTTTCAAGATTTTGCCGAGTTTTAGTTTTGATAGAGACTTGAGCGATGTTACATGTCTCATTGTGGCTTTTGATTTTGATAATAATGAGGGTGTTTGGTGAATAATCATCATTGACTCTGTTACGCATTCATCAAGAACAGATTGGAATGTATTATTGATATGCTGAGATGAGTTGGATACTTGAAGTTGAAGGCAGTCAAGTGAAGCACAGAGGAGTTCAAAAAATGATTCAGAGTCAATACATAAGTCTAACTGTATTGTTTCTATTGCTATCCAGATTTTTTTTGTGACTTGCATTGGTGGCAAGGATGCTATTTGTTTCTTCAAAAACTTTGTTGTGAACCTATGGAAAAACATGTTACACTGACTTACGATTGAAGACTTATGCTTGGATAGGGATTGAAGCCCTTGATGCTTTTTTATTAGGTCTGATACCCCCTCGGATTTGAATTCGAGAAAATGTATCATTTTGTGTAATAGGTATTTGCGAATATCGCAATCTAAGTGTGCTTGATGAGACAGTTTTTTGTAATGAGCCAATAAAGATGTAGAATCTGAAGATGATGATAAAAACTGAAACCATACTCTATTATATTCATCATTTTCTTCAAATTTGATACTGCTTTCAAAAATAGGGAGCAGACTATATATATTATTACCTTCAGGCACTTCAGAAATCTGGGGGAAAACATCAATAATGAATGAAGAAAAGCTATTTGAGAATTTTGGTTTTTCTCTGACAGGATGTTTCCAACCTGCAGATCCTTGAGAAATTATGTCATAGAAAAGCTGAACATCTCTTTCGCACATCATAATGGGTATAGACTCAGACCAACTAATAGATCTAAAGGATATATCTTCACATTGGTTTCCATCATGACTATACAAGAAGCAGTTGATAATATCGATTGAAATAACAAAAGAGACATTATCTGTTAAGCTTTTCAAAAACAATGCGAAATCTTCAATTAGATCATACAAATTCATAAAAGATGATCCTTGAGATGCTATTAAGAATGGTACTAATAATAAATCGTGAAAAAATGTAGAAATCAAATTGTCAGGAAAAAACTTTGCAAAAGACTTAAAAGCCTGCAAATGGTATTTTGATAACAATGAAACAGATTTCTTCAAACTTTCAACCAAAGAATTCTTATAGAACTCTTTAGTTCCGTTTCCATGAAGCTGGTTAAACTTCATATTAAGCTCATACCATAAAGCTTGATAAAACATGTGTGATGACAGAAAAAAAGCTTTGAAAAGTTCGGAAGGCAGCAGAAAATCATGTGATATAGAAAAGTATGTCTCTAAAAATGTCGAAGCATATGACATCTGCTCCTTAATTGTGAAAAAACCATAAATGGTTGGAAATGTTGAATATGCAAATAGATTTATAAAAGTTGAATCGTTGGTGAAAAACTCATTCACAATAAGCGCAAAACTCTCCGGATCCTCGTACACATGAACAATGTTCAAACATAAACCTTGAACAAACATTGGCGAAAAATGAACCATATATGATGTAGTTTTCTCATTAAGATATCTAAAAAGAGCCCCAGCATCAGGAAGATCAGTAAAAAATTCAGACCCAGATTGAGCGAGATTAATCAAATAACAACCCCGAGAGTACCTCATAGAACTCAGATACATAGATTTCAATTCACCATACAGTTTCTCCAACGGGCGTTCAGTGTTAAATCCGAAAAAAGACTCAAAAAATTCTAGCCTTTTCTCGAGTCCAAAAATCTCCTCGTCGCACATTGAAAAACTACATTAACCGTTAGCACAATGATTAAATCTCACTTTCCCACTCAGCAAGAGGAGCATGATTCGTATAGTCATATGTTTTTGAATGAAATGGATCTGATATATGACATGGAAAAAGAATTGCGGCTTTTGTTGGTATTATTTGGCAAATCTGGTGAGATTTTTCTGAAGCATACCTCTTTATTGAAAGTATTCGGCTTTAGCGATTTGCAGCCGTTTATTCCGAAGAATGGCGAAATTCCAATGACTCCAGGATTACCCGGTTCGTTTTTGGATTTCCTGGTTTCGGCAAGCTCTTTTACGCAAAGTTTGTTTACTCTTTTCTCATATATGCGTACTGCTATTACCGAAGATCTATCCAAAAAAATATCACAGGTTTTAGATGGAATATCTGGTCTATGTTCAACTTCAATAAAAGCGGAAAAAACTGCTGGAAATGAATACAAAAAAACTCTGGCGAATTTTCAGAGCAAAAGATTGAAATTAGAATCAGAAAGGAATAATTTGGTCAAGATTCATGATAAGATTTCATCGAAAACAAAAAATGGATCGAAAAATATAGCTAAAATTTCAAAAAATCTTCATGAATCTCTAATGCACTTCAAGCAATGCCTTTTTGATGATGAGAATGCAATGTTTCTTGCTAATACAGCACATTGTCATTACATGAGAGTTGTAACCCAAACAATCAAGGAACTCAGAGATTATAAAAGAAATGCATTTTCAAGCATTCTGAATATGCTATTTAAGCAAAAAAAGGCTGATTTTGAATCAATGGCAAGCAACAAATCATTAAGGTCACACAGTGATTTTAGTGTATTTATTGAGAAAAACCAGTTTTATAGGAGAACTCCTGATTTTACTCAATTCATTGAGGTTCCTATATTTTTTTCTGATCCTGAATTTGTGCGCCCAAGGAGTCTTCGTATGCTGCCATTGACCAAACCTACACCATTGTATATTGTTGAATCTCAGGTAGATTTTCAATCTTCAGAACCAGGAGAGTTGAATACACATCAGAATAAAATGTATATAATATATGATCCTCTCTCATTTGAATGGGTTTTTGCAAAATGCCCAGAAACAAATTCATATGGCTATGTCCCAAGTTCAATACTTAAGCTTGTGTCAAATGACTTTGTGATATCTACAAAGCCTCAAATTGAATACCACACTGTTGTCCAATCAGGTGATATCCTTATTACTGTTGATAAACAAGAAAAGAGAACGAAATGCAAGACAATAAGAGACCAGGAAATCTGGATAGAACCCAGGTACCTTCTCAATATTTCAATATGACTTTTTAATAACTTTATATGCGGTTTTCTTTCGTTAAAAAAATCATGTCTGTTAAACCGAGAACAAAACCCGCTATTCCACTAAATATTCAAGCACTCATTCGAACAAACGATCTCCATGCTGAAGCTGTTGAACAAGCAAAAATTAATTTAGCCAAATCTAACGAAACCAGGTTTAGAGAAGAGCACCAGAGTTACATAAGAAACGCTGAGGTGAGAAGGAATATGAGACAAAGCCAAGATGAGGCAATTCTTGCTAAAAATGATTTAATGGTTGATAGGAGGAAGAGGCTTGCTGCTTTGTTTAAACAAGATGAGCAAAGATGGGATCGAGAATTACAGGTCCGCGGTTTAACAATAATTCGTGACTAATATAACTTATTAAAACATAACTAAAAACAATTTATTGTGAGAATATCATTTGGACAGAGCCAGCATGAGTTACATTAAAGAATGTTGGTCCGTTTGATATTTTTCCTTCTCCATCTATTTGGAATGAACACGGCTCAGAAGAAAACAAAGTTGCCATGTTTCCTTGTCGGAATCCTGTTCCTAAGTTAATGCCTAAATGAAGTAATCCAAGCTTCATATTTCCTCCTTGAAGAATCACCTCAAACTTCTTGTCATTGATTGATCTCTCCATATCATGTGGCCACATATCACTTCCACCATATATTGATGTGATTGCTTGAATTACAAATGTCTTATCAGATTCATCAAATCTAACTGGGGTAGCATTTCCCTCTAAGTCAACAACTGAGCACCTCAAATATTCATTTAAGGATCTGTCTCCAAACATGTGCTTTAGTCCAATTGGTAAATACATTGACTTAGACATACAATGACAACCGAAACACTCAGGCGATGTCTTTCTGCAAGTCTCAAAATCGACAGCTATTGAAGCGTCAACACCAACAGAAAAGTAATTCAGCATAATTTTCTCTTCGTCAAGAGAATTATTATCAGTTCTCCAATACCTAACTTTCCAAATATCCATTTCCTTAACCTTTCTCGAATCACATATCTTATTTAATGTCATTTCCAATGTCCTTCGATCTTCCATTTCAAAAGCACCTCCCCATCCAAGCATATGACTCAAATCATTGCCTGTGCCAGTTGGAATTACAGAAATAGGTGGAACAGCCACATTATCGAAAAAATCTGAATGACTTTCAAGCATTGAAACAACCCAGTTTACAGTCCCATCCCCGCCAGCAACAACAATAATCAAATCATCTCTCCCAAAATACGTTCTATAATCTTCAAACCAGCTTCCAGATTCCTCGGGCAAGGAAATCACATGAACACGATTAATAGTGCTTGCAAATTCTATAATTTTGGTGCCAAGCCCTCCTCCGCTCGATTTATTAACAAACAACAACACTTCTTTCCTCATAAAAACTAATGGAACCTGTCTCACAAAAAATAAAAGTCTTTTTTCAATTCTTTATGGATTATTGAAATTATCGCTTTGAAAAGCTTTTAATTCTGGAATCAATTTCTGATCGAGATTTTATCGGAGGTCTCAAAATATGGCGTTCATAGGTTGTAAAGTAGTTGAAAACCTGAAATAATTCATTGGAAAATTTGTGATGTTTAATCGTAAGACCGATTAGTTGGTACAAAAACTTACTTACTTTTTTTTTACCTGACAATTGGGGATAGTAGAAAAAATTTGTTTCTCGAAAATGATGATAAAGAGTAATCTTTTTGATCTTCAATAAAGACCATAGTTAAATACTAAATCAGTTTGATAATGCTGAGAATCGGCATATAAAAACTAAAATTCAAATATATCATGTGCTCGATATTATAATACTTAACTAAATAAACATGAAAATCTTAACATGGTTTTAAAACCTGATATAGTTTTGCCAATGAGACTGTTTGAAACCTTCAAGATTTGATTCGAATGAAAGAAGATAGCCTTACAGAGATAAATAGCTGTTTCTCTTTTATGATTCCATAATAGCCTCAAAAAATAAACAGATTCAAGCCTAAGATGCAAATATTGATGAAAAAACAATACAATTCAAAAATGTATCGAGGATGAATGTGAATTAAAGTCGAATCAGTCCACCCTGTTTTCATCTTCTGTTCCAGCTGAACGATTCTAGGTTTCATTTGGCAAGGAATTAAAGTCCATTTCTTGTTTCATAATATTTAGAATAACATTTCATGATTAAAAACAAGCTAATTATCAATATAACAATTACAAAATATATGAAATATTTATTTTTCGATCTATGATAAGAAAAGTTTCATGTTTTCCTGATTCCATTTTCTTGTTGAATTCTATTGAGAAATTGAAAAACTATGATCTTTTTGTGCTTTCTGGCTAATTCAACTGGAATCTCACCATATTGATTCTTAAGATGCAAATCTGCTCCATATTTGATGAGATATTCAACAATACTCAAATGACCATTTTGAGCTGATAAATGAAGAGATGTATATCCAGATGAATTCTTACTGTTGATATCACATCCATGATTCAACAAATATTCAACAATACTAAGATGACCATTTCTTGCTGACCAATGAAGATAACTCTCATTATTGATTCCATCTGAATGATCTGCTCCATGTTTCAACAAATATTCAACAATCCTTATCTGGCCAATTCTCGCTGACAAATGAAAAGGTGTCTCTCCAGAAGGATTCTTAATATTGATATCAGCTCCATGTTTCAAAAGACATTCAACAATACTAAGATGACCATTTCTTGCTGACCAATGAAGATAACTCTCATTATTGATTCCATCTGAATAATCTGCTCCATGTTTCAACAAATATTCAACAATACTAAGATGACCATTTCTAGCTGATAAATGAAGAGATGTACATCCAGATGAATCCTTAATATTGATATCACATCCATGATTCAACAAATATTCAACAATACTAAGATGACCATTTCTTGCTGACCAATGAAGATAACTCTCATTATTGATTCCATCTGATTGATCTGCTCCATGTTTCAACAAATATTCAACAATAATAAGATGACCATTTGCAGATGATAAATGAAGAGATGTACATCCAGATGAATCCTTAATATTGATATCACATCCATGTTTCAACAAATATTCAACAATACTAAGATGACCATTTTTAGATGATAAGTGAAGAGATGTATATCCAGATGAATTCTTACTGTTGATATCACAGCTATGATTCAACAAATATTCAACAATACTAAGATGACCATTTCTAGCTGATAAATGAAGAGCAGTTTCTCCAGTTGAATTCTTACTGTTGATATCAACCCTATTTTCAATTAAATATGATAAAAATGAAAATCTAAATGAGTTGATTGCACAAAACAGATTGTTTTCTAAAAAATGGAATGTTTTATCACATTGATGGAAGATTTCAACTGATCCACCAAAAATAACTGACGACATAACACGGTTATTAACACTAAGTCCACTTATTAAAAGATGCTTAAAACATTTGATTGAACCAAAAAATGCCGAAACTGATAAAAAATCAACTGAATATGGTTCTCTGCTCCACTCAAAAGGACTCCATTTACACATTCCATGATAATGTTCATTATTCTTCTGTAAGGTTGAGATATCATCATACTTAAGACAGTATTCAATACTTGATGGAATAAATCCAAATTCTATTAATTGATCAAGATAATCAAAATTCTCAATTATATATTCAGACATTTCTTCCCGCAAATGTATTGATAAATCCTTAAAATTACTAAATTCTGTTTTAAAATAGTAATAAAGTAAGTTATTGGAAATTATTGTCTTAGAATCAAAGATATCATTGAATGTATAAACATTCTTCTTATATAGTTTGTATAGTAAAATAGGACATTTGCGTGATTTTAATAAGAATTTCGTTTTAAATTGATGATTTTCACACATACAATAACATAGATCAGTAATAAAATCAATTTCTAAAGGTCGAATAGTTGGAAATAACAAAAATTGGTGAATAAGATAATCAATATCTAGGTTCTTATAATCAAAATGTGTGTGATCTTCAAATAGAAAAAGTTCAAATTCTTGTTGTTCTTTCATTAAAATGAAAAGTGAAAACAAAAGACAAAAAATTTAGTCAAACACAATGTTCTGATTCTCATTGTTTAAATTCTTTTACCTGAGGGATTATCATAATGAATTCTTTAAATAGCAAACTATTATGTTTTGGTTAAAATGTACCAAGATCTATAGTTTTCTTGCTTGATTGATGTGGATTTCGGAAATAGTTCACCACTTCAATACTAAAAAGAGGGATTGAATATATTTGATCCATCATAAGGGTGAATTGGTGTAATAAAGTATAGTACTTAAAATATTGGTCAAAACAGAAGATTTTTGTCTAAAAAAGGATTTTGTTTTGATATTATCAACAATGATAATGTTTTGGCACCGGAAATGTAACATGTTGTGATGTATGGAATCTTAAAAGACCCATTTTCTATCAAGTAAACTAGTAATGAAGAAATACTTTTAATCACTGAGTCCAATATTAGGGATTAACCTGAGCGTTGATAAATGGTGATTAGTTTTTATGAAGTCAGGTATTATTCAAATAAGAGAATCGTTGGGAAAATTAGGAAATGATGCGCAATCGCAATGGAAATCTATATGTAGTGTTGAGGAATTACCTTATGAACAGTTCTGTGAAAGGATATCAGAAATTAATGGGGTTATCACTCCTCAAAATGTCAAAGAAATGCTTTTACTAGAGGGTTTTAAAAGAAAATCGGTAAAATATGAAGACTATGTTAGGATTTTTCACACAGAACAAACACATTTTTCGGGATATGTTTCAAAATTGGTTAAACAGAAGAAGAGTATTATATCAAAATGCATTAATTGTGATAAAGAGTCACAGGGAAATATTAAAAGATCCGAATTCATAAGAATTTTAGAGGAAGAAGCGAAATGTAGCAAAGAAGAGTGTGAAACCATTGCAAACCATTATTATTCAAGAGATTCTGTTGATTATTTCCGATTTCTATCCGATTTAAATTCAGAAAATGCATTAGATTGGGTTTATTGTTTAGATTCTTGCTGTAGAGTAAGAGGTCCTGGGAATGGGTGTAGAGGACCTCTTGATCCTGAGATATTTCCTGAATTTCGGAATCAAAGTATGCTATCATACATTTCTAAAGCACCAGAAACGCCTCCTCCTAAACCAAGAAGCAAAGTTATTGAAGAAACCAAATCAAGTTCACTCACACCATCAAAAAGAGTATTATCTTCAAGCTCATTATGCTTTGTTGCGGAAATAACTTCATTGTTATTGTCAAAATATCAATTTGCAGACTATTTTAATAAGTATCAAGACAGAGGATTGATGTCCAGTGAGACTTTTTTTGACTCTATACAGAGTGAGTTTCAAAAATCCATTCCTTCTGAAAATATCTCAGAGATAGCCAAATATTATAAGTTTCCAATCACGATATCACAATTTATGCAAATTATCAATGATGGATTGAATAATAAGCGTGATTATCGTAACATTGACGGTATTCGGAAGATAGCAGAAGCAGAAGCAATCATACAATGGATATCAAAAAGAGTAGTTAAGAAAATGTGGAATAAGGTTTTCATTGAGAACCAATCACCTCAACAAATCACTGAAAATCTTTCCAAGATGGGTGTCCATATAGATCAGGATGAAATACGCAAGATTTTTCAGGTGTTTTCTATTGATCAAATAGTGTCCAAAATAAATGAGGTACACAAAGGTTAGTAAGTTTACATAATGTAAACCAGAACATGGAGGAGATTTTTCTTGTTCTCCAAAATGCCTCATCTGAAGATGAAACATTGCGAAATTTATCACAAGATCGTATAGTAGCTATGATAGAAGATGATAGTTTTCCCAATTTGCTATTAAGTGTTCTTGCCACTCCAGAAATTGGTTATGGAGGTTACACATGTGCAATTGGAGCACTGCGCTTATGGTTTCAAAGAAAATGGTCTCAAACAACAGATGGGTATAAATTCGAGTTTATTTCTAGATATCATTTGTTAATGGTGGTGGGCCATCCAATTCAGAAACAATTAGTCGGACTTTATAGATCAATTAGATGTGTTTTTAGCAGGTGTCAAATATTTGATGATTTTTTGTTTTTGTTGTTAGATTTGATACAGCAAGATGTCTCTTATGAAATCTTGATATCTTCACTGTTATCTCTTCAAGTATGCATTAGATCATTTATCAATGATATAAGGGTCCATCCTAACACAATATCAGAATTATTTGGCGATTTACTTGGTTTATATGAAAGGCTTGATAAAATGTGGGATTTGGCTAATAGCGTGGATGGATTTAATATTTTGAAGCATTATTTAAAAGTGCTTGTGTATTGTTTTAATCGTATTAAACTATCCAATTTTCATTTAGAAAGCATTTATCAGATCTTTGTTCAAATTAATATCTGTCCAAATTCCAATTATTATAAATGCAAAGAATACATTCAATTAATTAGAACCTCATCTCGTGTTCTTAGAACAGTTATGGGAAAAATGAAATTTGATCATTTTGATGAAGTATCTCCAGAAATGTTTAGGGACTATTTAGACATTGTATATGATTTTTGGACCAAGTCAATACTATTTGGTTATAATGAAACCATAATAACCAATTTTTCCATTCCATTCGTACAAGAATATAAGTATCTCGAGATTAGTATCGATAATACTGAACTGTTGATCAAATTGTGTTCTTTGAGCTACAATGATCAACTTGATTTTTTCGAGAATCCATATGTTTTTTTTGAAGAAGCTTACCCAGTATATTATTGCAATGAAACTCCACGACAGGTTGCTATTTCTATTTCCGATTTATTAGTTTCTAATTCAGAAAATTTTGCTTCGTTCTTGTTATCATTACCAATTTCAGAGCCTCAAATATATATCATTAGCTCAATTATTAAGCACTTTCGTTTTTATCAACTTGAGCCTTCCATCATCAACATTATTTCGGAGATTTTTCTGAATCTATTTGATAATTACATTTTTATTTCCACTTTTTTATTATTACTAAAATCCTGTTGGTGTTTTTGTGATGATGATATTCGAAAACAATCATACGATTTAGCAATTGAATGCATCAATAGCGATTCTATTGTTTTGATAAGCAATGCTATAAAATTATTGAAGACAGTTTTTAAAAGCGGGTATTATGTTTCCTATGATATTGTTGATCATATTGTATCATTTGCTTCATATTGCCCTTCTGCAGATGTTTCTTTGCTTGTCTTTTATTATATTCAAAAACATGGATACAATGACATAGCAATTATTCATAAGGCTTTCTCTTTGTTTGTTTTTTCATTAATTAATGCATTTAATAGTTCAGAGTATACTGATCTTAACAAATCATGTGTTGAAAAAATTTCTCGAATTATGATATCATTCATCCAAGATTTTGGAAATATTCTTCATTACGAAGAATTGATTGAATTATTTCTTGATATAACCAATTTCAACAATAACAATTATATATATTACTTTTCGAGTTTATTATCCGAAATCACATGTTATACCGAATCTGTCTCTGTTGTTTATATCAAACTTCTTAGTGATTTACAAACCAAAGACTCACTTTTTGTATCTATATTTTATCTTAAGTACCCAATTTTGAAACTAATTTTACACAATGAGCCATTATTCTCTCGATTATGCGTTTCTGACAGTATTGTTACCCTTGGAATGAAAGCTATGGATATGAACTGTGCCCCAAGAATGGATTATGATGGAGCAATCATTTCTTCAATGGTTATTTTCCGTGATCATAACATTTGTCTTGATGAAATGGTTGAGTTTTTATTTTCAATTGACAGGAGCATTTCTTTTGCTTGGTCTCTGGTTGTGGCTTCAATTATCTTATTTCGAGGACTGTGTTTTCCACCAGGCTTTTTTGAAGAGTTTATTAGCATTGAATACTTGAATGAAATCAAGTATAGACACGAGGCTCTATTGATCCTGTTATCACTGGTAAAATCTAAAGAATTATATCCTTTTTACTCTGATCAGATAAATGATAGAATTCTTGAACTTTTCAAAGCATACAATGACTTAAAAAATGATTTTCAAGTGGAACTGGATGACATATACCCTTTTAATGTTAATATAAGTCAGTATATACAATAAATTATTGTTTAATAAAAATTATTTTATAAGGTCATTTTTGATAGACATTTCGTATGTGAACTTGATAAAAAGCATTGCAGGATGTTCGAGCTTGGGTCTTTCGTTTAAAACGATTACTAAATCAAGAAACTCTGAGATATTCGATTCAATGAAGCGATACAAAGCTCGAATATCTGTATTAATAAATTTTGGATTAAGAGTTACTCCAACATCTCTTCCTAATAACCAAAGAATAGTTTCTTCAATTTTGTCCCGTGCTTTTCCAGATGAGCTATCTCCAGATAAAACCCACCTTTTATAATTGTTAAATTGATCAGTCAGTCCAGATACAATAACAAATGGCTTAATCACAATCTCAAGAAACATTGATACAGTGCCGATTCCTTTAGAATCTTCATATGCACTTATAACAAGGGCACATTTAAGTATATATAAGGAAAGTTGAGGAATATCTTCATTCATGATGGAATTGCAGATTTCAATAATCAACGATGGAAGCGATCCTTTCTTGTGTATAGATTGAGCCCAGTCAAGAGAAGAACTAATAAAAATATTTGTCAAACATACAAGGTCAATTGACTCATAAACTGGACATGAATGAATAAATCGTAAAGATGAGACAGTAATAATTCTTAAAAAGTAGTCAAACATGCTATTACACATGAGCAAATTAATCAGAGAGCATATGACTGAACGACAATTAACATGCGATGAAAGAGCGCATATGGCGGTGGAAAAAGACATATCAAACGAACAGAAAGAATCTTTGAGGGAAGACATAAATCCATTCAACGGCTTATTACCAGAAAGAACAGATATGAAAGATGAAAACTGATTCTTTCTCCCTATTTTTGGACATGTTTCAAAAACATACTCTTTCATTCTCAACTCATCAGCAGGGTTAATTCCTTTAAATCTGAGGGAGGGAGGTAAAGATATTGCAGAATCCTTATCTGCCAGCAAAGGAATTCTGACCAGATTATCCTTTAAATCGACAACTAAGTTGTAATATCCATCAATTGTTGTTTGTATTGGATCAGGCAGAAGATAGCTCGGATGAAGATAAACACGGGCCGTAAAAAGAGACATTGATGATAGAACAAGAAATCTCAAAGGATTTGGATTTGAAGGAAATAAATGCCTCAAAAATGAAAGAACTAAATCGTTTTCTTGTCCAATATAAAACCTCATCACTTGATCAAGGTGCATCTTTATCTTTCCAAATAGTTTATGACTCGGTAAAGCTGTCGAATCCTTTAAAAAATCGTTAAAATCGCTACTGGATACTTTCCTCAACGTGGCAAAAACATTTTTGCAATTCTGAACAAATTCCGCATTCCCCTCTTCAAAATAATATTTAGAAGGCATCTGTATATGATGATCAAGAGCTAGATCCATGGAAATACTCAAAACTCTCTCCATTCAGACTAACGTCTATTACTTTTTATATCACATGTCTCCATGTAAAAAATAACACTTTTCAAGGTTTTATTGTCTCAAATGGACTAACTGACGCACTCATTTAATGACAGTTTGACAGGACGATAAACCTGACCTTATTGGATGTATGAGCCACCAGACCTTAACACATATTCTAGTTTTGATTCTAGTGAAGTATCTCTAGGGCGAGGATTTGATATGGCTCCAAGAAAAGAAGGCTATGCATCTTGTTTCATTACGATGATGAATTTATTGAATACATTAATTGGGGCAGAAATTCTTGGTATTGCGAACTCTTTTACGCTATGTGGATTATTTTTATCGATATTTTTGATGATTGTTACATCATTATTGTCGTATGCCGCTACTATTATTGTACTTAGATTGCAAAATCGCACAAGATCTGAGTCTATTAATGAAATGGCGACTAAATTACTTGGAGGATGGGGAGGTAATTTATTATCTTCTTTAACATTGTGTTTTACTTACTCTGCTCAAGTTGCTTATTTGATTATTGCGACAGAGACTATTGAATCATGGCTAAAACTTGCTGGGCATCCAGAATGGACTATTGGTTGGAGGAGATCGGTTGTGGTTTTTTGCTATGCCATTGTTTTACCCATTGCTTTGACAATCCCAAAGAAAATGACTTTTCTTAATACAGCATCGACATTTGCTATTGGGTTTTTAATGTTTTTTGTCGTTGTGATGGTTTATAAAGGCGTCACACATATACCCAAGTTTGGCATTAATAACACTGTTGAGTCATATGTATTTTCCATTAATATATTCAATGCTCTTGCTATTTATGCAATGATATTTGCATTACCAGCTATTGTTCTTCCATTACTTAATCCTTTTGATCCAAGTTTGAGCAAGCGGTACTTTTTAATTGGTGGTTCTTTTCTTACTAGTTTCACTGTAATTCTTATACCATCGGTCTGTGGATATTTGATGTTTGGTGCCGGAACTGAACAAATCATTTTTGGATCGTTCGATAATCATGATTTAATTATTCAGATTGTAAGAATAACATTTTTCTTCGTTGTTAATGCATCTTTTCCTGTTGTTGGAATTGCTGTTACTACAGATATTTCATCTATGCTTTACAAGGTTCACGATCCTGCCAAACTTGACTGGAAAAGAAGGATTAAGTGTTTAATCATTGCCGATTTACCCCCATTGATTGTCGCAATGATACTACCTAAAGTTCGCCCTGTTCTAGAAATTGGGGGAGCTTTTGGTGGCTGTCTTACCAATTTCTTTTTCCCTCCAATTTTGTGGATTAAACAATCATCTCATCCAATGACACACTGGACAAATATATTACTAATTCTATTCTCACTATTTGGGCTGTTCTCTGCTGCTATCGCTACATATGAAGCGATTTTAGATTGCATTCATATTATTAAACATCATGGCAAATAAAGTGGATTATAGTTTGATTTTACAGTAATTCATTGAGTAGATGTTCTATTTCGTATGTACATATTCTTGGAAATGGGATATTTATATCAGTATCATCTTTGGCAATCTTCTTATAAATTTTTGCCGCCCCATATTTGATACACAATTGTTTGCACTTCTTGATGCTATTTGAGTCCAATTGGTTTTCAGACATCCATAAAAGCCTTTTTATAACACATTGATCAATTGGAATGATCGGGGACTTCACTTCATATTGCATCACATTGATCATCTCCAAAAGAGTTTCTTTGATGATGGTAATTGAGTTTAGTCCAATTTCAAGAATACTCATTAATTCCATATGGTAAAAGTCCCTCAATTCATCATTATCATACATTTCATAGTACAAAACTGCTAATGCACACGCACTTGCCCTAACCTCTATAATTGAAAGATCCTGAGATAAGAGAACTCTCGAAGCAGAACTCCAATTTGCATCCAAAGCATAAAAATACACCTTTCTGGCAATATTATCATAGTTCACTGGCAATAACTCCACTAATTGGGAACAAAACCTTATATTCTGACGAGTATATGCTCTCACTGCTACTAGAGGATACTCTAATTTCAATATATCTGATAGAGTCGCATTTTTTTCAATTTTAGCCATAATGATGGCCTCTGGATGTGGCTCTGGCAAAGATGCAGCATGATTCCAATAACCAGGGGAATTACTTATTGAAGCATTCAGGGCAACAGCTGTAGAAAGTACTGACTGGTCATTTAGCGTTCTTGCAGAATCTATTGTTTCCTTTATAGATAATTCTGATTCATTTGTCATTCCGATTAACCTGTAAATTTGAGAAAGCAGTGTTGCTGCCCTTAATCTAGTTGTGGCGTCATTGAAAACAGAAAGCTTTAATGATAATTCAGATGATTCTTGTATAGCTTTTGCAGTTTTTCTATTTAGTGCATGAATAACAGCCAATAGTAACAAAGAATTTGGAGTTTGAGGATTAACAGACTCTAATTCACTTTCTAATTTATCAATTGATGGAAAATCAGTTATGTAAGATGGAAAAGCATTATATTCTTTGATATTTGAACCAAATCCTAGTAAAAAATCTGGATCAATTAGAGAAAAAAGAACATTTTGACTGATATCATGTTTCCAAAGGACATAGTCTTTGTTATTCTTCATCCAATTACTTAATGAAATATTTTCTGCCATACTTGAATAGTTCATAGCTATTATTCCCAGCAAAGAATTCGATGTTACAGAATTAATTGATAAAAGAGTGTTAACCTGATTAAAAAATAAAAATCTTTCTTCAAATAGTGTTTTTTCGTATTTTTTAATGCATTCAAACAGAATATCATTTTGATTTTCGATTAATTTTAAAAAATGTCCATATTTCACTTCTTGAACTTTGACTGCCTGATTGATCTTAAGAAAATCACATACTAATGTTAAGTCATAAGTTTCTTCAATAAGTGCAAGAGAAACAAACAATGAATATATTTCTTCAGGCTTCATGAAACAAAGTAATTTTTATTTGGGTTGATTTACCATTAAATATAACATATTACTGATCTAAATCATAATTCGCAATTTTTTGATCAATTTCTCTGAGTATTTTTTTAGCTCCACTGCACACTTGCAATATATTGATGATGATTCATTGTACCGAAAACAATTCTCGAAAATTAGACCAAGATCAGTATAGAATTCATTAAAATTATGATACTTTTTTTGATCCAATTTTTTCTCTATTGTTGATATGTCCATGGGGTTAATTATAACTTCATAATAATCATTTGCAGTGTCACGAGGAATAGGTTCTAAGAATGGCCATGCTTTTGAATGAAGCTTGAGACACTCAATGATATATGCTATTTGTAAGTTTGTATCTAAACTTTGAGAAATAATAATTCCTTTTGGAATAGATGTTACAATGTCAACTGTGGGCATGATTTCCTCAATTTTTTTGAGTTGATCTTTGATTAATGAGTCCAATCTTCTATAGTCTATTGATGGATTGATGTAACAATACATCAATGAAGACCCCACATATGATTTAATGTATTGCTTCCAAGTATCATATTCAAGATTAGTATCATTTCCAAAACCTTGACTTCGGAAAAAATTCACTGCGCTATTATCTGCATACACAAAAACTCCTGTAATACAAAATGATTGCAAATAGCACTTAAGTTTTGTCATTAGTCGTTTTCCGACTCCAGATACATTATTTTTTGATGAAATAGCAAAAAAAGCTATTTCAGCAAACTGCTGATCTGTGAATAATCTAAAACAAACACCACCAATAACGACTCCATCAACCATAACAATAATGTTATAGTGGTGTGGATTGAAAACCAATCTCGTGATATAACTCTCGTTCATCATTTTCAGTTCAAAAGAGTAAATATTCCGAACCATCAATAGAAAAACAAGGGATTGGCTTGTTTCATCGTTTCGAATCAATTTGAATTCTATCTTAGATCCACTAGCCCCCTTTTTTTCATCGAATAATCCAGGCGGAACAAGATCCGTGGACCTTAATCTGTATCCAGTAATACTCATTTGAGAGCAAAAAAATCGTTTTTCAAAATGTCCTTAGGTGATTATCTTGGCCGTACTTTTATGTTTTAACTCCAGAAGACGTCATTATTGTTACTAAAGATGGTTCTTCATATGAAGGAAAACTCGAATCCGTTGATCAAACAATGAATTCTATCCTTCTACATAGTATAGAGAAAAAAATTGTAAATGGTAAAATTTCCGAAAGATTAATAGACGTTCAACTAATAAGAGGAGAGCAAATGTGCTTCGTTTCCTTGAATCCTTCAACAAAAACTCACCTTTCCAGAGAATAAAGTTCATGTAAACTGGAGGAACTTCATTCCTGTTTTAATGGACAAAGTCCGAGTTTTTCTTACTAAACTATCCGAGCTTTTTACTTCTATGATTCGAGACGCATCGTTTTCTGATGAAATTTCGGCTCAAGTTACCAAAAACTCACAGTATTTGGCGGCATCGTTTAAATATGCTCCCGAGATATTTGACGAGAGTGATTTCATCGAACTTTTATGTTTATATTGCTCTCCTTGTGAGAATGACAGCAAAGAACTGTTTTTTATCTGCAAGGGGATGATTGATATATGTCTTAAAGAGATGACTCCTCAGGTTTTACAATCAATTTGGGTAAAAACTTCAGATATAGGGCTATGTGATGCTATTTCTAAACGAGTCTCATTAGAAGCCCAACAACTCTTCATGAAATTGTCATTTTGGATTGAGAATCCAGAAATGGAATCTTCCTTTTTTCGGCATTTCTTATCAATTGTACGATCTGCCGATGTGGAAAATGTTAAAACTGACTATGCTTTGCCATTTGCAGCAGTATTGGCAGACAATTCTATTGTTCGGTCTTCTTTGGCAAGAATTGTACTCTCTCGCTTTTCTAACATCAATGAAAAGGTTTCTAACTTAATAGCAGCAGCTTGGCTTCTTTCAGAGCCGAAGACACCACACAGTGCATATAATTGTCGGACAATTCTAGAAAAATCCAAAAAGGCATCACTCAATTTATACTCTACTATTTGCCTCGAGCATCCTTACCTGTTTTGCATTCTTCCTCAGCAAACAGCAGGCTATTCATTGCTATCTAGAATTTTGATTCATCAAATATCTGTATTGAACACATCTGAACTAGGTCATTTTTTATCCCTATGTCCAACTTTAGTTCGCCACATGTATCCAGAGGAATCAAAAAGCTCTCCAACTGCTTTCCAATTATACGATTGTTCACAAAACACTTCACTCTCTGTTCAGTCCCATTTCGATGCTCCATTTTCTCCTGATATTTTTGGTGCATCAATTGTATTTGCAAGAGATACCAATAGATCCCCTCATTCAATCACAAGTACTCAGACAATTGGAAACATTATTGAAGCAATGAAAAATCCCACTGAATTTCCTCAAAATCAAGGACCAATTTCTTCTGAACTTGAGAAAATATCCCGGCTTTCAGATTTTTTATCTAATAAGGATGTTGTTGGTATACGTGAGTGCCTCAGACATATTTATTAAATGTTTTTATATTTCTTATCATCGGTATATACCATTAAAATAGCAATTCCAAGCATAATAAATGATAAGAATACCAAAAATCTACATATTAATGATAAAATTAAGAACTTTGGTAAACATAAGATACATATTGACGATTGTGTTTTTTCTTCGTCTTTTTCGGCCATTTATATTAATTCTGGATTTCAAGAAAACAAGAAAGAGAGAATTTCGTCAGCTAATACTACTATTCTAATTAGAAATACCCTATTTGAAACGTTAATGTTGATTAACACCGATACAATGCAAGGTGGAGCATTTTACTCAACAAATTGTCAAGTAATATTTGAAAATTGTTTGTTTTCGGATAATTATGCAGCATTTGGAGCTGCTTGTGCAATAATTTCCTCCAAAGTTGACTTCATTGAGACCAATTTTTCTAGAAACCGAGCAGAAGTTGCAGCTGGAGCAGCCATTTTGAGCCTCACAACGTCTAATTTTGAAAAATGTAATATTAAAGGTTGTTGGTCTGAAGAGCATGACGGAGCACTACTTATGATTGATTCATCAACATGGATTACTCACACTGTTTTCCTAAAGTGTTTTGCTGAGTCATCTGGATGCTGTTCATCAAAAAACAGTATAATAGTATCAACATCATCATATTTTACTAAGAATAGGTGTACAGTAAGACTTAGTGGTGCCGCTTTCGAGATGTTGGCTTCAAATGCCTCAATTATTAATTGCACCTTCATTAATAACATTGCAATTAATGAGAATCATCCATTATCAAGCGATATTGACTCAATAATTAATGTATCTACTTCTTGTTTTGATACAGATCAAACATTTTTTCAGAACCAAACTAGAGTATTTTTTGATTCTTATTCATTGTTCAGTACAAAATGCTACTTTAATGATGATCAAGTACTGGATTTTCAAGAAAAAGTATTGGTTGTTATGAATGCCCGTAATTCATTCTTATCAAATGGTTTCTATATATCATTGTCAATATTATCTGTTGTCATGATATCTGTTGGCCTTCTTTTGTTAAAACTTCATCGAATTAGAAGTATTTAACCAATAAAATACATGTAATTACTTTAACTCCTGTTTTTTGGAAGAAATAATGTAAGATAATGGACAAAATACTGCAGCAATAGAAAATAATGCAGCAAATTTATGCGATGATTGTTGAAAAGCAAACGAAGAACTAAGTTTTGCCACTATTTCACAAATCAGTGCCTCAAAAAAATACATTCCCATATATATTGACGCTTCTTTAATCGTGTGAGATCTAAATCCAGAAAAAAAACCAGTGACTCCAACCACAAAAAAGCCAAGAATAATCGGTATTCCTTTCTTTTGGAGAGTTTGCATATTATCCTCATCACTATCATCTGCTATTTGTACATCTTTTGGATCCCACTTTCCTTCCATAAAATACGTTTAGTAGAAATGATGAATTTCTTGAGAAATGCACCTGATTTTTTCGAAACAAATGCTAATATTGTTGATTTTGGTCCCGGTGGTATGATTTCTATTGTTTTTGATAATACTGTTGGAGTATTCCAACAATTTGGGAATAGTATTATGCCATTTCGAGCGTTTTCCTTTCCTGATAAACAATTAATGGGATTAAAATGGAAGAAAAATGTTCGAAATGAGCAGTATATTATATGTATTATGATTAAAAATGAAGGATTTAGGTTTTTTGACGTTCTTAAAGGAGTGGAGCTTTGTAGTTTTATTGTAGATTTGGGAGAAGAATCAGATAGAATGGGAATGTGCTGGAGTTTTTACGATGAAAATGTTGTTTTTCTCTGCTTTAACAAGTTTTTGTTTTGTGCTAATACAGAGTCTAATCTTCCTCGGAACATTTCTACGAGTGGCGATGCATTAGGTTTAGACCTTAAAATTGAGAATATGCAATTATTTTGGACTAATAGTACCAATTTATCATATTGTTTTGTGTTATGTAACTCTTTTAATCATATGGAGGTACTCTTTGCAAATAATATGAATGAGTATATCATTATTAGTCATAATCATGATTTTTCTATTTCCAATATGAGCAAACCATCTTCTTTTGGAGAGTATTCGGTGTTACTCCAATGCGAGTTTTACCCATTTGCTTCAAACAAGTTGGTTTTATTATACCGAAATGTTGTTATTATGTATCAAACCAATACTAAAACCAGCACAAAACTTATTACTCTGAATGATTCTGAGTTTTGTCCAATGGGTCAAATTTTCTCAACATCTTTGCCAAATGATTTATGGTTATGTACGAAAAATGGAACAGCATTGAAATATCGGAATGATAATCCATCTTGGAATCTCCAGTATTATTATGAAGCAGGAAAAAATTGTATTTATGGGTCCTTAGATAATAATGATCCCAGATTTTTCTGCTCATTATATAATGACAATGAAGTATTAGTTTTTAAAGATAATGGAAACGAAGTTTTATGTGAAAGAATGTCGAATTTCAATGTTGGAGAAATTGTTGCTTTCAATTGCAAGAAGAATAATTTAGTATATGTTACAAATAAGGGTTTCATATGTTTAAAAAGCGATTTTATGTCAAAATATCTCACAATTGATGATCATATGGTTAATCAAGTATATTTTGTTGATGATTCCACCATTGTATTGTCAGGCCAATTATTATATGTTATTAATTTGAATACCAGAGAAGTTAATACGCCATTTAACTGGACTTGTCCCAAGAAATCTGTAGTATTTGGTAAATCAATTGCTATATCATCTGATGAGAAATCAATTGATATATTTTTTGAAAATGGTAATGAAAAACAGCTTCAGTTTTCTGATCCTGTAACACACATGGCATCAAATGATTCTGATCCATCTCGAATTGTTGTTTTAAGCTCGAAATATAATGCTTTGATTTTGTGCTTTATTGAAGGTAACATCGAAAAAATTGGTTTTAAGATACCAAATACAATTGGAGTAATTAATCATCTATGTTTTCATCAGCAATCAATTGTAGCAGTAACAAGTTTTGGGATTATTTTCTCATATAAATATGATACACAAAAGAAATCATCTTATCAATTTACTCATAAAGAGCTTGTATTTTCTACAATGATGAATGACCAGATAATGGTAATTGATGAAGATAACACGTGCTTTCTTATGGATTTCAACACAATGCATACAATTTCTTCGTCTCGATACGACATTATCAAATGCTTATTTTTGTCTGATACAAAGGCAGTTGTTCATACACACAATAATATATTGAATTTTGTTGATTTGCCAACATTCACCACATCTACAAATATATATAACTCTCAATATATAAAGCCGGCTCATGAATTATTAGAAACAAAGAAAACACCATCTAATGACCAACCTAAACTTATGACTCCAAAGAAAATGGTTAATAAGATTCGTCCAAAATTCGAGACGACACCTATTAAAGCAAACAAATCCTCTTCTCCAAAATCTAAAGGTTTGTCAAATATAACACGAGAACTACAAGAGAATCCTTGCCTTCTTGAAACAAAGGCTACTTATTTATTAGGGATTCTTAATGATACTGCTTCGATATCTAATGAGTTTTTATCCCCGTTATTGATTTCTGCTTTGTTATTGGCTTCCGAAGGAAAACATTCCAAAGATTTGTTCCTAATTATTGATAGAATTCATAGTATTAGTAATCCCGAAGTGGTTTTGCAGGTTTATAATGATTTGCGATTCAATAAGAAAATTAGGCTGAAGGAAGTTGATCAGTTTTATCAGTCATTTTTACAGACCATTCCTAACCTTCCTTATCATCCAAACACTCTATTATCAGCCAACAACCCAAATATATCGGATGATATTGAAATAGCTCTCGATTTTCTTACAGAATGGAAATCTGCACATGAAGGTGTTTCAAAAATCTATCAAATAATTAAAAAGCAACCTGACTTAGACATCTCGAGAGAGCTCAGTTCGATTGACTTTTGTTTCAGAAAATATATATTTGAAGGACTAAGAACATTTGCAAGAGAAGATAATAACCATGATATATTTGAAAGTATTAATAATCTTGAAGTATCAGTTGGAAACATTGAAGATTCAACGATCAAACTTTCCAATTTAGAAAGAAAAATGCTCAATGTCATTCAAAAAGAATCACCTAGGCTTTCTCCTAAGTTTGTTAAGAGAAAAGCAGGAATCGAGTTATTTTTGACATCATCAGAAAGTGAAGAATGGCAAGAAGAAGAAGAATTTTAAATCACTTGTCATAATACGTTGAATGCTTCCACAGCCAAAACCACCTCTATTATCATTAAAAATACGCCGCACTGTCGATTCAATTCTTTCGAACGATGCTAGTGATTCACAATCTAAGCATACACAATCTATTCATGCAACAAAACCGAAAAACGAACCCGTAGTTGATCATTCAGGGGAGCTAAAGACAATAAACAGTTTGTTAGAGCAGCAATGTTTTCAATTTGTTGCATTTAGGAACCAAATTAAAGATGCAAGGAAAATGCAAAGTGAAATGATGAGTGTATTCCATAAGCGTGCTAGTGATATTGAAAAACAACTCCAAAATTTACAAGGAGTTTTACTCAAAAGAACTACTGAATTAAGCAAAAGAGTGAATGTAATTGCCAAAAACATATCTATTAAACCAATATTCCGGCAAATACTTCCGATTAATAAATTTGGTAGGATTACAGGAATATCTGCAAGCGAAAACCTACTCTTTTGTACAACATCTTTGGGATTTATGTATTTGGTTGATAGAGATACCTTCCAAATTCGATCCCATATGAAGTATCCTAATGCTGAATCTCTATTTCAACCTTTTATATATAGAAAAAATCATATTTTAACTGGATACTGTTTGACATCTAATCGAGAACTACTTTGTGGATTACCATTAGAGTTTTCCAATCCAACTAGCTGTTTCCATTCACCAGTAGATAGTTATACAATTAATCGTGATTCTAATTCTCGAGAATCTTTTGAAGTTGCTATAGGATCCTCTAGCACTATTTGGTTTTGTTCTTTCACACCCGAAGATCCAACCCATCTTACTGTTATGAACACGACAAAGAAGCTTAGGGGCACAATAACGTCTTTACTAATTGATAATTTGTTAGATTCCATTTATGTATTAACATCAAGAAGAATGTATTATAGTATATCATTAACAAATTACCAACAAATATTTTCTCATCAATTTGATAGACCTGCTCTCCAAATTTTTCACACTCAGTGCTTCATAATTCTTTCAATTGCTCCCAATGACATTCTTATTTTGCAAAGAACCAGAGATCGAATGAATAGGCTTTATTCGATTGTTATTCAGTCTGGATTAAGGAGATTTTTTGCAGCTGAGACAGAAATAATTATTATTATGAAAGATCAAAAAATCCAAAGAAGGAAATTATGCAACATTGATACTGAAGAGATGATATGTGAACCTGATGCGGCTGATTATGATGAAGAAGAGTATATTGGATGTGTTACATCTGAAGATAGGGAAATATTTTTATCCCATGGATCACAGATCAGTCGTTGGTCATAAGAGAAAACCAGAAGCTATTTACTACAAAATGTGACATTTACAAGCAGTAAAGGTTTCAAAGGGTGGTTGTATCCATCTATTTCAACCAACTCAATTCTTTTAACATTTTCCATTCCTTCAATAACCTTTCCCCAACATGTATGTTTCCCGTTCAGATTAGGAGTAGCAACAGTTGTAATGAAGAACTGTGAACCATTAGTATTCTTTCTGCCCTCATTAGCCATGCCAACCATACCCGGTTGATCAAATTTATGGCTGTTTTCGGAAATCTCGTCTTCAAAATTTCCTCCCCAAATACTTTCTCCTCCGATTCCTTTTCCAGTTGGGTCTCCAGTCTGAATACAAAAATCTCTAACAATCCTATGAATTCTAATATTATCAAAGTACCCTCTTTTCGCATGAACATAAAAATTTTCACATGTTAATGGACACTCATCAACAAACATTTCAAATTTAATACTACCCATCATAGTGTGCAGGATAGCAATTCTAGGTATTTGAATTAAGTTTTGCCTCCTAATTTTATTACTCACCATCATTTTATCTAGATTCTCTTTTTCATTCATAATATCTCTTTTATGATCCTCTGGACTCTTGTTTGTGAATAAATAAAACCTTTGTTTTTCAAAAGCTGCTACAATAATCATTGGTGTAATGGATGTTAATGAAGCAATTGTGTTAAATCGCTCCTGTTTTTCAACAGATCCAATAATACGGAGAAGATTTCCTTTGGGAATCGAAATAAAGCGGATACCCATTGATGAAGGACACATTAACACTGTACCTGTTTCATCAAATACAGCTGAAAAGAATGAATATGAAGACCTATATCTTAATTCAAGCTCAACCCTTGAGTTAAAATACTCTGTATCCAGTCCATATGTATTTGACCCATCAATGGGATCATCAATTGTAAGAACAATTTTCCCTGTATTAATATTAAAAACTCTTATCTTCCAATCAGTACAACACAATGCAAAAAGAGATCCATCTTTCGACATTGAAATAGATGACACCATCAGCTTAAACTTTGCAATATCAAACAAGTCTGTATCAAATCTTGATTTGTATTGGAAAGTAGGATTATTACCTTTGGCATCCCAAAATTCAATTATACCACTTTGATCAACAGAAATACACATCTTTTTCGAGTTGGAAAAACTCATGCATGATAATGGTACACGATGAAACTTGATGGTTCTCAATATAGATGGTTCTTGGTCCGCATTCTTTTTTTCAAATGGATCTATTACTATGATATCACCTTTTGAAGAAAATGAAAGAGCCAACTGGCAAATTGGATCTGAAGGATCATCTATAAAGCAAACATTGACTGAATCTGGTCGCAAAAAATCAATTTTGGTTACCATTTCAAACGAAGGAATCCTAAAAACATTAATTTTTCCATTTTTTGACCCGGTGGCAATGAATTCTTCATCATGTGATACAGAAAATGAATGAAATGCTCCATCTTGGGTTTTAATCTGCTTAACAGCCTCAATGGCATCTTCAAAAAGATGCCAAAACTTTATTACTCCATCAAAACTCATAGTAATAAGAAATTGATGTATAGGAGAAGCAGCAACAAATTGAACCTCATCTCTATGCAAATATGACCTAAAATACATCTCAGATGAAGGAATGCGGCTCAAAAATATGTTGTTGTGCTCTATTATTTGCTTTTCTACCTCCATAATATTAAAAAAAATCAACTGTTTAAACACTAACCATCCCCGATTTTCCTTGCCTGGATCAGTGTCTCGAGTCTCTGAGTGAATGACATCGCTGTTTCTGGAGATTCCATGTGGAAACCCATGTCTCTGATCCTGCTGTCTGATGAGGAGATAGTTACGAAAGTTGGATCCGATTCGTCGATGAGAATTTGCTTGACTTCTCCGAAAGACAAGAAAATTCCTCTTCCCCGCTCATTCTCCGAGATAATGATTTTTTCTCTCAAAGAATCAACTCTTAAAACCTTTTGACTTGGCGCTCCAAACATAGATTCTTGAGAAATTTTGTAGAACTCTTGATGTGTCGTTCGAGTTGCATGTGATCGTTCATAAGGCATATCATTACTTTTTACGAATCCTGCCTTCTTAAGCATCGCTTCAGGCAGGAAAGCCTTGTTAAATGGGGCAAATGGGGCTGTCTTCAGCCTGGGTCCTTTATACATTTTAAAAATGGAGTTTACAAATATGCAATTTAATGGAAAAAGAGCTTTTTTGGAACTATTTGGACATAATGTGGCTGGTTTTTGTTCTTTCTACAATAGTTTTTGGTTTTTTTCTAATTAATTCTCTGAAAAAGAACACAAACACGCTTATTTTTCAGCTTTCGATGAGTTGGCTAATTGGATCAATGGTTTCTGGGACGATAATCATGATTAGTTCATATTTTCTTGTGATTAGTTTTTTTCATGGGATATTGCTTTTATTGATTCAGATTTCCATTTCTTTGGTGCTATGGAGATCTGAAAAAAGAAAAATCCCTTTCAAAGTGTGGATTAGGAATATAATAATAATTGAAAAATTTCCTGGTTTTTTTTTCGTTTTAACGATATCAGCAGCTCTAGTTCTATATATTAGTGTGAGAATATTCAAAGAATTCCCAAATGTTCTTCCAAAAAAGTATATTGATACATTGTATTTAGAGAATTCATTCATTCAGTCAGTTATAAACGGATCGAATAGAAGAAGAAAGAATTTTTTTTTCAATGACCCTCATATAGATGGGGAAAATTATCCATACTCTCCTATTCCTCTACTATACACTGCAGTATTGATGGAACTCGGGATGAACTATGAATCTGCTTCAGCAATAATTGGAACATTAAACACAGTATCAACTGTCACAGGTATTTATATCTTAGCATTTCAGCATGTGATTTCTCCTTGGAAATGTGTTTTTCTATATTTTTTTCATAATCCATGGGGCTGGATTCTTAGCTTTTTTAATAGAGGAAACCAAAAAGATCTATTCAATGACATAGGTAGAACAACAAAAACAATTATATTTCCACTAATTCCTTTTCATCTCATTGTATGGAAAGAGTCCTCTTTCTCAATTCCTTTGTCCCTGATTTTGTTATCTATGATCAGACTCAAATACAATGATAAGACAAAGGGAATTATACTAACATCATGCCTCTTTTTTGCCCTAATCCCCAATTTTCTCACATCCATTTCAGTTTTTCTAATGTTTTCATTTTTTCCAGAATCATATAGTGCCTTTATGTATAATGGACTCATTCTTTTAATGAAAATGCTTAAATACAGAATCAAATACAATCCAATTTGGCGTAACTATCAAATGCATGGATATTTCTACTCCCCTTTTCTAATTTTATTTGATTCGTTTGGCTTTATGATATTTGATACAATAATTGTAACCTTTTTCCATAAAAAGATTCAGGGTATGATTCCAAAACTTATATCATCATTTGGAGCACTGATGTTAATATCCGTTTTTAGGCAAGATAATGACTTTATCTCAACATCTTGTTCATTATTCTCCACAGTTTTGCCAATTTTTATTGTTGTTCATCATTTAATACTTACTGAAATTTGTGAGATTAATGAAGAAAGTACCAAAAAAGGTGTATTTATAGGAATTGAGATTTCAGTATATTTAGTTTTCTTATTAGGGTCATTACTAACTTATAAACGGATAATTGCTGATAATATTGTGGTATTCAATCAATATGATTATGCAGGGTTGGATCAAATTTCGAAACATCATGGATATGTATTAAATTTTGATGATTCTATTAATCCTTCATCTTTTTTATTAGGGAAAGTATTGTATTACTCTAATGTTCAATCTTTAAAGAATAGAGGTATTGTATCGAAAGAAAAACTCATTGATTTGAATAGAATTCTCAAAGAGCGAATTTGTTTGCCAAAAATGAAGGATTTTGTGTATTATGAAAACCCATTCAACCAAGTAATTAACATGTCATATTGCAACTGTTCAAAAATTGTTACTAATTCCAAATGGAATATTTATTATTGCCCTTAGAAAACATAAAGAAGATAAATATAGATACAATGATACCTAGAATACCTGATGAAAAAAATGTTTGAATATTGTTGTTTCTATTTGGTATTATTATGCGATCAGTTGAGAAATTAAACATTTGTGTTTGCGGAATGATTTCTGGATATTTGTTAATGTTGAATGTGCAATTTATGAATACCACGTCATCTTGATTTGTAATTTGTACAGACGACTCTTTGTTCAACGAGAATGTTGATTTAATAATATAGATTTGATAGACACAAAACAGATCAATAATAACACTAGAATGAATGTCATGGAATATGCATTCGGAAAAACTCCCTCTAAGTTTATCTGAATGGCAATATAGTGCTCCTACTCGGTTGCTTTTCCCCGTTTCTGATCCAAAATGCTGGAATATGCATCCCATCATATAAAAATTCCCGCATAGATCCACAAAAATACCATCTAAATCATTATTTGCTGACACGTTATATAATATATTGAATAAAAAATCTATATTATCCACAATAGATAGAGAAATCATACCTTTGTCATATGAATTGCTATGGGATATGTTTGTCGAGAAAATCCCAGTTTTTCCATTTTCTCTGATATAAATCGCACTAAACTTATCTGATTCAACAAAATTAATCGATGAATCGCTATATGATACAGTAATAGAAGATATTGAATACAATGATCCTCCAACATTTGCAAAAACACGATCAAATATGCAAAAATGCATGTCAACAACAGATTTAGTAAATATTGCACCGCCTCTTTTGGCATATGAGTTAAAAAAACCACAATATTCCACCGCAATCTCAACCACACTATAAATACACCCTCCATCACTATCAACATTTGAACAATTCCAAAAATAACATTGAATAATCACTAGAGAATCGAGAAGATTTATTATTCCACTGTTTTCATAGTAGGTACCTTTTTGGATCCTACTAACCATCAAATGATCAAATCATTATGATTCATCAAATAATAGACACAGCAATGAATTCATTCAGGGTTACTGTCATATTTCACTGGCAGTAACAAATTGTGTGAAAAATCCACAGTTGAATTCAAATGTTGGTTGTTGTATTGGCCCTCTTATACAGAGAAAGGAAGCATTACTTAGATGCATATTGGGATTTGGTTTTCGAGCATATATCTTCTAATGGAAACTTTTTTAATGGAGCAAACTATGCATATAACTGTGATACGCCCTATCTATATAGCAGTTTGATCTACATGGACAACAAGTATATTATAAATGGCAGTTATGAGTTTCTTTTGGAGTATCCGGAATTATCTGGATATAATAGATGGTCCCAAAGCAATAATCCAATGTATGAAACAGAATCGAATAAACAGGCTACTGGGTATAAAGCAATATCCATTAAGTGGTCTGGAAGGTACTGGGGAGGACTTTGCAAATCAAAAAGTAGTGAAACATATATTGACGGATCAACGTTACATTCTGATGTTTGGTGGTATTCAATTGGATCTAAAGCACAATTCCAGAAAGTCACTAATGGAATTCCAGGTCCTTGCACTCGGTTAGAAACAGAATCATGTACAGTTGTAAAACATGTTAAACTATTTGCAAGGATGTTACCTCCAGTCCCAACTGCTTCAAAATTCCCTGTCCAAACACCAAAAATCACTCCAGCCCCTAGTCCAACTCAACAATTTCAAGGATATCCATCATTGAAATCAAAATCCCTAATATCAACTCTGATAATCTATTTCTTATAATTTTAATAGATAAAAAATGGAGTTCAGATTAACAGAAATCATCAAAGGCCTTTGATAGGAATCTGAAGTTTTTTTAACATCCATGTACCCTTCAAAACCAGAGCTTGATAGCATATTCAAGAATATTTAAGGAATGTGGTTATTAAACATCTTCTGACTTATTGTGATTTGTACTTTGAGCATTCCATTTCAATTTCAATTCCAGCATGTGTAACTTCATTTGATTCTATTCATTTGGTTTCGGCGCCTTGTTTTTTTAGGTAATCGATAACAGGAAGATGACTTTTCTCATCAGCAAGAAAAAGGGGAGTTCTACTAAAACTTAAAACACAAATTATCAATCTTTTGCATTTATATCAGCTTTTTGTTTAACTAGATATTCTACAACACTAGGATGACCTTTTAGAGCAGAAGAATGAAGAGGAGTCCTATTATATATATAAAAACTCAATATCTTTCATTTGTCCATAAATATCAGCTTTCTTATTAATGTGACATTCAACAAAACTATGATGGTTTTTATCAGCAGCCCAATGAGCATTACTTTTACCATTAATTCCATCTCGAAAATCAGCGCCTTGATGAAGTAGATATTCAACAAGACTTAAGTGGCCATTTCTTGAAGCATAATGAAGAGGAGTCTCATTTAATAAAATACCTCAACATTATTATTTTTAGCATTTAAACATGATCCAAAAACCGGTAAACACATATACATAAGCTGAAAAACTAAACAAATAATAACTTTAAATGAAAAATCAACTTTAAATCAACATAAAGGACAGAAACTATGACTGGTTTTCACAAACGTGCTTAGATTCATTACCCTCAAAAATTAACCTCTTGATTCATACAAATGATTCTTTTAAAAACCTTTTTCTTCATCAAAACAAGCATTTGATTCAATTTCTCAATCATTATCAAATCCAATTAACTCCTCAATTAGATTTTCAGTGAAAGCATCCATATAATCAATTGAACCATCAAGCAAATATGAGAGTTTACCAAATTCTGGGAGTTTACCACATTTTTTGATCTTCTATATGTCAGCTTTTTGAATTACTAGATATTCAACAACACAAAAATGACCATGTTGAGCAGCATAATGAAGAAGAGTCCTATCAATATTATTTTTATCATATTAGAATGACATTAAAGTATATGGGGTACCCAAACCTTGTTTATTCACATAATATATCCATTTGATATTTAATAATTTTGATTAGAATGGATGAGTTTTGTATTATTCTCTTTTCACTAATCAAAACTTGATTGCCTGGCTTTTTTTTATCTACAATTTGACATTTTTTCTTTGTAATCTTTTTATAGTTGCCACTTGAGAATATGCTGAAGATGAAGAAATTCTGGGCTTGGGAAAAAATGCTCGAGCATAGTCGAGCACCCAAACCTAAGAAATACCAATAAGCAAAAAAAACATAATGAATATTATCACAAAATAATATCTTTACACTATAAACTTGCGGCATTTTATAGTTGAATACATCATTTCTTATGGTTCAACAATTCGCCAGAACAGTGATTAATAATTATAGAATGTCTATTAGTGCAGGTTTTTTATATCAAATAGTTGGTTCAATTTTTTGTGGGTGTTGTTCTGATCAACATGGAGGCTCAATTTATTTGAACAATGTTGGTATTAATTGTACTGTTTTTCATTGTTCATTTATTTCTTGTTATTGTACCGGAACAACGAGCCATGGTGGAGGAATTGCTGTTGAAAAATCTAATGAAATTGTTATTAGTCATAGTTGTTTTATTTATTGCAAATCCTATAGATGTCCTGGTTTTATTATTTGGGGTCATAAAGGATATTCAATGCAAGTAATCAAATCGAATTGTAACATCAGTAGTGAATTCAATCCAGATGTAGCAGGAGTATCTTCTGGTATATTATCATTCAATAGTGTCAAGTATTTTGGTAATAATGTATCTAATTCATTAACAAATGAAATCAATTCTGGTATTCTTTTTGGATCAGAAACTGAGTGCATGTGCTGCCAGTTCGACACATTTTCAAATTGTAGTGGTAATGGAATTATTGGATTTGCTGTATATACACCTAATATTCGAAATTCTGCTTCATATCTTAATTTCATTGATTGTATTGCTACAAATAGCTTTGGGATTGTGTGGTTTTCTTGGACGAATACAGTTGATTTTGAGGAAGTTGTTTTTTCTAAATGTTCATTTCAAAGTATTGTCTCAATGGGAAACAACGGCTTAGTTGAATTTCGAAAATGTCATTTCGAATCATTCAATTCAGGAGCATCATTCTCAAATGCCATAACTATTAACTGTGATTTTGGTGTTTCATCAATTAATCATCATTCCTTCTTGAATACAAAATCATGTTATACTGCCTCATCTTATCTAAGCAATTCATTCACTTATCATTTGCCATATATGTATTCTATTTCCATTTTTTCATTTATTGTATTAATTTCTAATCTCTGAGCTTGAAACCAAAACATGAATTATTGAATCAATGAGAAATCGAATTTGATGTTGCTAAGAATACCATATTAACCTTATCATTTTGGTGTAATTGAAGGTAATGATAATCAAAACTCTTTGTTCAATTACTCAAATAATATACAAAGATGATCATTTATTTTTCTGATACTCTTGAATGATTTGATAGAATTTCAGTGTGATCCCATTTGTCCACCCAAACCCTTCCTGGTTTGGATACTCTCCACCCTCGGCTAATGTCGAAGTCTTAACAACATCATACTTTTCAAATATTTTTGAGAATAACTGGAAATTGCATTCAACAATACTAATCCATCTTTGGGCTGCATCAATTGCCAAAGATTGCTTACTATAGTTGAGTAAACCTTTGACGCCAAACCATTGAAGAGGCGCCCAACCATTTGGACTATCCCATTGTTGATTTGTAGAATTCAAAGTTGTGACAAACCCACCATTCTTCAAAAACATCTCTCCGATAACTTTTTCAACTTTGTTTGCTTGTTCCCCAGAGGATGCTTTTACAAAAAGAGGTACACACCCAGCCATGGTAAAAATTCTACTCTGATTTTGTTCATTAATTACATAATCAAAGTAGAAACCACTCTTCTCATTCCAACAATAAACATTTATCATGGATTGGATGTTTCTAGCAATGGATAAATAGTATTCTCCTTCTTTCTCCATTTTTAGTTCAAAATAATACTTGGAAATTGTGCTCGCTAAAGAAAAAAGGAGACAGTTCAAATCAACTGGAATCATATCCGTTATGCGAATTGTCTTTAAATCCTCTGGATCGACAAGCCACCTAGAAGAAAAATCCCAACCAGATTCTGCTCCTGATCTTAAATTTCGATATAATCTCTTTTTATCCATTTCATTTAAACCTTCAGCAAGCTTGGTATCTTCAATAAATGATTCTTCTCTTGGAAAATCTCCACTATCATAGTATCTGCTCATATACCCACCATTTGGCATTTCAATATACTTATCCCCACTCATCCAAAACTTCAGTTCTTTTTCGAGAAAAACAATGTAGTTTTTAACTTTATCAATACCATATTTTTCATAAATAAGGTCAATTAAAAGCCCAAGAATGGGAGGCTGAGACCTAGTTTTATAATAAACTCTTGTTCCATTCGGAATCAAACCAATTTTTGTTTGCAAATACACAAAATTATCAATCATATTCATAATAATATCATATTTTTCTGCCAATGCAAGCCCTACAGATGTAAAATATGTATCCCAATAATAAAATTCTCGGAACCTCCCTCCAGGAACAATATAAGGAAATGGAACATGAATCAAACTGTCATATTGCTGAACTTTTGCAGTCTCCCTTGTTAAAACCGGCCATAAAGAGTCAATATACTCGAGTACAGACTTGGTATTAATCTTTTTCGGAACTTTAAAATTATTTAGCACAAAACTCTTTAAGTCAAACCCTTCCTGATTCCGCAATCTGGCAAAATCAGATGATATATCCCGTGGATCACGTAATGGTATCGAATCGACAAAATCTTTCGAATCATCAAACACACGTGACAGCTGAACGGCTTCAAATAGTTCCCCACTGCACTGAATGAGAAAACCTTCCTCGATCATTTTACATAACATTACACCTTCACAATTATTGCGCAATTTTTCAAAGAATTATTCACCATCAACAAATTATCATTTCACTTTCAATGAAGTTGGATCTCATTGTTGTCTCTGGAAACACGCCTGATAGTTCTCCCTCAGTTGTCATTCAGAGTGATGACGGTATTTATTTAATCAATGTTCCTGATTTATCTCAGAGGGTTTTAAGAGAGAAGAAGATAAAGTTTGGACGAATTTCTGGGATTATTTCCACATCTCTTCATAGCAACAGTATTAGTGGTTTTCATGGGCTGGTAATAACTTCTTATAATGCAAATGGCAAGAATATACCGATTTTAGCGCCAAATGGAATGGAAGCCATACTTCAATCATTTAAAGGACTCCATTTTCAAGAAGATCTGAATCCTTTATATGTGGAAGCTATTTCTGACCAGTTTTTAACATGTAATCTCATTCCTCTTAAAGAATCATGCTTGGCATCAATCAAATTATGCGATATTCCAGGGAAATTCCAGGTTCAAAAAGCTAGAGCTCTTGGAATTCCTTCAGGTCCCCTTTTTAAGGATTTGAGTGCAGGAAAAAGTATTACTCTTGCTGATGGAAAAGTTGTTAAGCCTGAAGATGTTGTTGATCCGCCTATTCCTGGTAAAAGAATTCTCATTGTCGACTGCCGCTGCTTTGAAGATATTACTATGCTTCCAGAAAACTGCAAAGATTATGATTTTGTTGTTCATTTTACATCCATTGAGTTCATTCTGAATACTGACTATCTATCTAAGTTCTCACCAGAACAAACTTCAATATGTTTCCCTCCAAATGGAAAAACAACATTTACATCTGTCACAAAACTATATCAAAGCATGATGAAAGTTTCTCCAAGTCTATTAGCTCCATTAGCTTTATATGATTGGGTATCTGATTTATCTCTTCCTCCTCATATGATTCCTGCAGAAGTTGGAATGCAATATACATTTGCACCAATTGAGAAACTAGGTTTTATCAAATTTAAAGCTGAAAATGTAGAGAGCTGTGAGCAACCAAAGCTTCCAAATATTGATTCATTTCACCTTACGTTCATGGGTACAGGTTCAATGTATCCTTCAAAATATAGATGTGTTTCTGGTATTCTATTACATACAAAAACAGGCTATATTGTTCTTGATGCTGGAGAAGGTTTTACAAGTCAATTAAGAAGAAGGTATGGGATTCAAAATACTCAACAAATCCTCAATAATATTAAAATGGTGTGGATATCTCATAATCATGGAGATCATGTTTTTGGATTATACCAACTCCTTCAAGAAAGATACAATATTAATTCTAATTCAATTCCATTAATTTGTCATGAAGCAATATTAAATCACATGAATACAATTCAAAGTGCAATAGGTAAATCGCTTGGGTTTAGATATGTGTCACATGAGGAACCAATTACTATTGATGATATTGTTTTGGAATCAATACCAGTTAATCATTGCGAAGGATCTCTTGGATGTGTAATTACCATAGACGGAAAAAGAATTGCATATAGTGGTGATAGATCCATTAAGGATGATTTTGTTCAAACAGTTGGTCAATGTGATCTTTTAATTCACGAAGCTACCTTTGGTGATGATTTGAATGATACAGCAGCTGATAAATGTCATAGTACAATCAGTCAAGCTGTTGAAACATCCAAACAACTTCAAGCAAAGAACTGCATTCTTACCCACTTTAGCCAGCGCTACCCGAAAATGCCAACATTTGATAGTTCATTATCTAATGTTGTCTTTGCATTTGATTATATGTCATTGAGATATGAAGATATCCAAGAAATGTGCACAATTTGTCCAAAAATTTTCTCAATGATTGCAGAGCTTGAAGAAAAAGAAGATAAATGATGACAATTATTGTTTTATATTTTGGTCCCCATCTTTTTCGCCAGAAATATCGTGTTGTTCAACAGGTGAATCCTCGTATAATGGTTCATTTACATTATTTGATTCTTTAGCATGCTGCAATATGTCCATAATCTTCTTAGTCTGATCATCAATAATATCCTGGAGGAAAGTCATGTTCTTTTGATCATTCTCTTCAATTATTTTTATTTCATTCTTTTCATTCTCTATCTCTTCGAATATCGCATTAAGTTCTTCATTCAGCAATTTTTCCTGAGTCTCTGCATGTTTTGGATCATCTAATACTGCTTGAAGCAATTTGGCTGATTCAAATCTCAATTCACTCTTCCTATATGCAGTAATTTTTTCAACTAATTGGTCTATTTCGGATTGAAGTAGGGATATCGCATTCTCATTTTGGGGAGTCTCGGTAATCATTCTTCGAAGCCTTTCAATTTCGTTTTCAATGATCCTTTCTCCTTCTTTAACAGCGCTAGATTGTTTTGAGAGTCTTTGATGCTCTAGATAGTAGACCTTAAGTTCTTGTTGTAATTCCTCTGAAACAGCCAGTTTATCACTTGTCCTTAATTGATAAAGCTCTTCTTGTCTAGCCATCAGTGTATTCTGAAGTGATACAACATTCTCTTTAAGTTGTTGAATTGTAGAATCGCTTGCAGTCCTTAATGCATTTTTTTCATTCGATTGCGTTAAAACTTGCTTTATAGCGTTGTTTCTTTCACTCAACAATTGCTTCATTCGAGCAGTTTTTGCTTTAAGTTGCCTTTTTTCCGTTTCCATCATCTGAGTCTTAATCTTCAACTCATTAACTTCTTCAATTGTTGCTTTATTACTTTTCCCTTTGTTTTTCCCAGTTAAACCAGGCAATTTATTCGCATTTTGTCCCGTTAAAGAGGACCTGACATTAACCAGGCGACTCATATAAATACGTTAAATTTATCCAGTTTTAGAGCAGGTTTTTAACCAATGAGAATAGAGAATGCGAAAACGGATGTCAAAGTATTTCTATTAGACAGAGGGAATGAACATTTTAGATCATATGTTCTTGGTTTGGTTTGTTCGGGATATTCTAATGTTGGTTCAATTGAACATTCTTCAGTGTTTTTCAATGTGAATTCAGGTGTTTGAGGATGAAGAGAGAAATCTGTCTTACAGTATTGTGAGCTAAAAAAGGAGATTTGATATGTTCTTCCCAAACTCATTGTGTTGTTATTATCTGTTATCACAGATGTTGCAAAGGAAAATGAACCAGAATGAGATATTATGCAATGCGAAATCATCAAGGATCCTGAATAAATTCGAAATAGAATCATATCGTTCTCTGAAAATATGCAATTTTCCATTTTATGGTTTCCATTTTCCACCAATATAATTGAACCTCCATTTGGGACATTGTTTCCAACAATATTTGAGTATCTGATTGATGCTTCTCCATTCTGTAATTGGATACAACCAGAGGTGAGAGCTTTTCCATTTGAGAAAGTACAAAAAGAGTTCTGAAATGTTTTTGGATTGGTTATTTGGAGACCAGTCATATAATTAACGTGATTTATTGAACTGTTTATCAAGTGATAATTCTGGTCACCACCAATCATGTATAGAGGAGAAGTTCCATGAAGATCATATGAACAAGATGTGATTGATGATGATTCTATTTGTTGATTTCCTGATATTGAAGTTTTAATAAAATGACCCAACATGTGAGCCCTACATCTAAAAGCACAAATTCTTACAAAATAACATGATTGTACTTCAATATCTACTGCTCCCCCAGTTTCGCTACACGAGCAATTCACGAACATCGTTTGATTAACAAATATTGATGTTGAACTTAATAATGAACAAATTACACCGCCTCTTCCACTAAAAGGTTGAAACCTAATAAAGTAACAATCTGAAATTGATACATTCTGGTTTGAATATGATCTTCCCGATGTGATATTCATATTATTACAATTGGAAACCAAATGATTCCTTTGGTTTCCATAAATAATCAAAGCTCTCCAATAGTGACTAAACAGAGATATCATTGTGAGAAAAAAATTCTTTCAAAATCACAATAACCTGAATAAAGGTTATTGCAATAGAAACAATTCAAAAAATAATCATTGTGTTATGCTGTGTTTAGCGAGATTCTTTCTTTCCTGGAGACTTTGATCTTCCAGAACCGCTGGTGCTTGGGGATGGAGAGCGCTCAACTCCATGAATATCTGCGTAATCCTTAACAGCAGACTTCTTAGTAGTTGTTGTTGTTGTAGCCTTACGTGTATCTTTCGAGAAAATCATGTAGAGAATTCCACCAACAACACCGACGAAGAATAGGTATAAGAAGGCGGTTCCAAACTGTTCCTTAATGTTTGTAACTTCGTAGAATTCAACTGTTTGGTTGAAAACGAGGACAGAGCGGTTTACACCATGCTCATCGGTAACCTTAGCCCAAACGTCAACACCATAAACTCCGGGTTCAAATTGAGATTCAAGTTGAGCATAATGGGTGAATGATGGAACATCTTCATTTGATAACCTTCCACCAAGTCCGATTGTTGAGAAATTAAAAATGAAATCATTACAATCATCAGCAGATGTGATATGACCGAAAACCTTCTGGAGACCAAAAGCTTCATTACCCTTAACAGCATATGTGCTGACAAATCTGGTCAATGGCTTGATTGGAATTTTGTTGTTTGGATGCTCCATAAACAATCCGCGGCCATCAACCATTTCTTTGTTGACCATAGGAAGGAAGGAACCACTGCTACTATATGTACCTGGTCCTTCTTCTTCGCTGACTACAAAGGCGAAAAGGATCGAAAGAAACATTTGTAAAATTGGACAAAACCGTCGTCCTTGACCATGATTAAGGGTAAATATTATCCCTTCACATCAAGATTAATTGATTTTCTAATTGATTTTGTTTTTTGTTTTATTTCGGGTTTTTAATGTTTCGATGAGTGGAATCAACGGGACCAGAATTGAAGATGTTTGTAGTGTGGTTAGTGTTCGTGATAGGCTTGTTTTTGTTGACAAGCTGGTGAGTAAGAGCGAATTGGGGAGGATAGCTGATTGTGTTTGTAATGTGAGTTTTCCTGATAGTATATTTTTGGATTTTCAGAATTGTATCATTGATGGCTCAAATTTAGAATTGCCTGTTTTTGTTTTTAGAAAGTTTGTGTTTTTCTCACTTATTAATGCCAATTTTTTTAATTTTTCGGTTCCAATTTTTGTATCATATGCATCAGAGTCCAAAATTGTAATGAATAATATCACAATAAGAGAAGGGATGAATGATTGCCATGAGTATTTATTTTCTGCTAAGAACAGCCATGTTAGTATTCATAATTTCTCTATACAGAGCACTTTAATGAGATATTCGACAATTTTTTCATTTTTATCATGCTCAATCAGTATTATCTCTTTTAATATTTCTAAGTCAGTTTTTTCTGATTCAAGTGTGTTTTTCTGCGTGAATAATCATATGGAAATAAGAGAAGTAATAATTCAAAATTCATTATTTAATAATTCATTTGTATTTGATTCTAGGAGCATTAACGACATAATACTTGATGAGGTATCGATTGATTCCAGTAATGCTTCAGAATCATCCATTATTATGAGCGATTTCTTTGGTACTTTTGAAGTTAACAATGTATATTTCAAAAGAATTACCAACTTATCTCTATTTAAAGGGTCATTTTTAGAGTTAAAAGTTCAAAAGCTTAGATTACAGGAGTGTGATTCCAGTTATATTGTTGAAGCCTTGCATGGGAAGAATTTATATATATCCAATGTTTATATTACCAGATCTGAAATTTCAAATCCTATTTTTTACTTGTCTCAAATTCAAAAAAGCGAAATCGGCGAGATTAATTTAGTTTCAGTAGTTTGTAGCAATGCATTTGTTACAGTTTATAATTCTTCTTCCACACTACATGATTTTCGAGTTCAATTATCATCTTTCAACAATTCATTGTTAGTTTATACAATATCTGATATAAAGATGACCCAGCTCTTCATAAATTCAACAATTATTTATTTGCCAATCATTAATAGTATTGAATCAGATTTATCAATTTTCGATTCAATTTTGCTAAGACATAATAATGCAAGCCTTATGGACGAGAAGATGATTATATCATCAAAACCATTCATTGGAAGGAATTTAAGCTTTCCGCAGAATTCATCCTATCTGAATGGATCATCATATCACATATTTTTTATCAACGAGATTGAGGATTCCCCTACAAATAATTGGATTATTCTTTCTTTAATGATTCAAATCTTATTATTGCTCATTATATGTGTCAAAGTCTTGATCATTATGTTTCGAAAAGTGCGATAAGTATATTGAAACAGAAAAACCTTTACTGAAGCATTGAACGATCTCTTAGATACTCATATATCCTTAATAAATGATTATATTTGGAATTTCCTTCAGATCCAAACAATCCTCCTCCCATGAAATACTCACTTTGAAGAGCAACGGCAAAATCTACAACAACAGTATCGCATGTTTCACCTGACCTCCTACCAACAATAACCTGTTTTCCTCTTTGTTTGAACAACTTTGCGGTTTCTGCAGCTTCTGAAACAGTACCTGCTTGACCTGGCTGAAGTAGAATCCCATCTGTCCATCTTTTTTTGAGTCCTCTCCTAGATTGCATTAGCTGAGATCCATAAATATCACCGCCGAATACTTTAATTCTTGTCATGAGAGCATCACGCATTAATTCCCATCCACCATGGTCTAAATCACCAATTCCATCATTAATAATAGTAACAGTTGGATGTTGAGTGATCAAATCAATATAGTATTGGATTAGCTCTGCAGAAGTCTTGAAAACACCCTTTTCAACCTGATAGCGTTGTCTTTCAGTATCATAAAAATTGGAAGCAGCGCAGTCTATACCAATTTGAAAATCATTACCAGGTACGAACCCTGATTCGGTAATAGCTCTTTCTACTAGAGCAATTGCAGATGCAATAACAGGAGACCCGCAAACCAGTCCACCAGATTTTCCGACAGAAAAAACCTCATTATCATCAAAAAGTTTCTGTTGAAGCTTGTAAGTAACTTCTGCACAAACCCTGAGTTGTTCGACGTAAGATAGAGATGGTTTTGGAACAATAAAAACTGATTCAAAAAACAAGGGAGAGTGAGCATGCATACCACCTTGTAGTACTGTAACTGCTGGTGTAGGGATTGAAAAATGATCAGGTGATTGTTGTGGATAGATAGATTCATACAAGTATAAAAATAACTCTTTGTTAGCAATCACAGCCGATGCTTTAGCAATTGCAAATGAAAGTGCAAAAAGTACATTGGTTATACCATTTTTACCATCAAGAGCCTTTTTGATGATGCCATCTATTTGATCTACTGTGGTAAACTGCTTTCCTTGAAGAGAAATTGATACTAAATCAACAAATGATGAAGCGTTGCGACTTCCAAGTCCAAGATATCTTGTAGTGTTAGTATCAATATAAGGCTTTTGTTCTTGATTAAAAACAGATGTTCCAATGGGCGCGTTTGATGATGCGATCATTGATATCCTCCCAAGCATGTTAGCATAAACATCAACACATAAACTCGGTCTACCAGTAGAAATCATAATTTCCCTCCCTTTCAGAAAAGCAATTGTGGGAGGATCAGAATGAGATGCAAATTTATTTGCTAGAACACCATATGGATCTTTTGGTCGATCATGAACAACTTGTCCTATAAATTCTTCGAGTTTTTGTTCAATGGTGTGTTCCCTAATGTAATCAATAGCCCGCATTGGTTTGGATTGTTCTTTGTTTTCCATAAAAAAATATCTATTTTTTATTGAGTCTTGTTTCTCTATAGAGCTCTGCAATGCTTGGGATCCTTTGGATGTCTTCAAAATCTTCTTGATCGAATTGATTCTGCAAAGAGCTGAAGAGTTTTGGATTATTGGTTTGAATTGTGCAGAGAAACTGATATAAAAGGTCAAGAGTCTCATCAAAATTATACCAGACAACTGAATCATAATCAATATCTTGATCAAATTCATCACCGTTCTCAACTCTCCTCTTTAATAAATCTTCAAAGAGCATTTCGCATACCGATGTGAGTATATCAAGCTGCATGTTTGGATTTTGGAATCCGAATATCCTAATCAATGTGACTATTGATTCAGGAAATACCATATTTTCCATCCAGAACTGAAAAGCATTTCCAAACTCACTTCCCATAGTGATCTGCGTCCGCTCATAGCTATTTGCTAATAGAGAATTGAGTAGTACCACAACCCCGATTTGGCTGTGATATAAGTTATCTTCAGCACTGATTTGTTGGATACACATTTCGCAAAAGTCAGGAAATACACTCTGAATTAATGGGCTATCGCAAGGAACCCTAATTAGAATCCCTTCTGCCAATTTAGCTAATTCATTCCATGAATCAACCATCTCCATACGCAATTTCATCTGGTCTCTCACAAACTCTATTATTGTTAAAGACAATGTATTCCTTTCAGAGAAAGATGCGTCACTATATAAGAGATGGGAAAGTACTTCAACTGAGCTGGCGATTGATGTATTTGCATCAATGTTGAACAGAGGAGAAACCAAATTGGCAATACCCCAATAGCTCTCATGAAATACATAACGACATTCCAAAAGCTGGAGTAATGTTTCAAGGAGAATATCAATGTAATCTGGTTTTGTCAATTCACCTAATACGATAAGAAACTTATCAAGCATATTAGGAATAAATGTATTAATTATATCCTCCTGTTCATTTACCATTTCAATAAGATTAGCCAATGATTGATTAATGGCCACTGAGCTAGAAAAAGAATCAGCATCATCTTGATTTGATGTGATGGCAAATAATGTTAAAAGTTCAAGACCCAGTTCAGTAGCAATGGGTTTAATCTCAAGACCAAAAAACCTAACAAGTTCTGTTAAAGATTTTGCCAAATCAGGATTCTCAAATGTTGAGGAAAGATCAATAAGGGCCTGAAAGATTTGTGGAAGATTATCAGAAAATTCTTCACTAATCATTCTAACTATATTATCATCTTCAATTTGGGATAAAAGGCAAGCAGCTGCTTTCGAAGAATAATACCGAACAATTGGAGATTCATCAAAAATGTGCTGCAGGCAAAGGTATAATATTTCGAAAGGTACACTAACATGAGAAGTTGAGAAAAGAAGAAAACACGAGGCTCTAACAAAAACACCATCATGCTCACACAAGGGAGACATAAGTTTAAACAATGACACTAAAGCAGTTTTGCTAATAGTATCCATTATAACGGTAAAACACGATAACATATGAGACACAGCAAATAGAAGTACCTGCTCTTCAGGGGTTCCATTTCCTTCGGCAAATCTAATGAACTGCTCTTTCCCAAAATCATAAAGTACCCATGCTATTTCTTCATATGTTTTTGCAATTTGATATATAAACATTGACGCCGTTTCTTTTGTGTCATTAAAATCACTTGTTGTCTTATGAGTCTCATTAATAAAATCTCTAGGATTCTCAGATGCATTCTGAATATCATATGAGTTAAGGTAAAAACAAGGAAAGATAATTTCAGAGAATAGTGACTCAATTTCAGGAAGTAAAAACTGAACTGCATTATCTGATTTGGCTAATAGGTATATTATTCGGAGAAAGTAGCACCGAGATCTCGTTTCTAAATTAATGGAATGGAGTGGTTTAATAATGTTATACACAACTAATACAATATCAATATTGATTTCACTCGAATACCTAGAAACAAATAATGAAATGAATTTAAGAGCTTGATAAATTAAAAAACTATCCATTGTTTGAGTCCCCAATGAAAGAAGCCTTTCAAAAAAGCAGGGATTCACACACTCGATATTTATTTGAACTCTGTTTTGCATTAGAACTCGAAACATACAGTGATATAAGAGGTATAGATACTTATCAGATGTATTTGTCATAATACATGAGGCATTATCAGTAAAAAATAAGATAAAAGATGTAAAAATATCCGAAACAACTATATCGCTTTTCATAAAGCCCAAAAAAGATCGCGCTAAAATCAACATATCTCGATTATCAGGACTTGATATTGAACTCTGCATAACTTGAACAACTCCGAACCACTCTCCCCTGGAAATGGTATTTTTAAACAATTCTCTAAGCAAGTGGGATACTGTTGGAATCATTGAATCCTTTGTAGATTGAATAATATCCGATATTTTGGAAAAAATCAAATTTTTCGGATTTTCTTCAAGAATATCCCATTTATTTAATATATTACTATGCAAATAAGATAAAGCAGATAGTTTAATGGCATCTTGCTTCTCATCGATTATTAACGATATTAAAGATCCTAAAAAATCGTCTGATTTTTGCATTTCAAATAAGCTATTAGAGGCTTGTTTAACTGTGTCATCATCTTCTCCTTGAAAAGTCAAAGGAAGAAGCTGCTTAATATGTTCTTGCATTAAGTTTACAATGGTTAGACCAGAACCTGAATAGAAGGCGCAGGTGGAATGGATGTATCCTTTTTAGGCTTCTTGATAGTTCCCTTTTCAGAAGGTTCTGGTGTTAGAATTATCAAATCACTACCAAGTATGGGTTTTCCACATATGGGGCACACTCTTTCATTTCTTTCGAGAACAATGTTAAAGGTTTCATACTCAAATACATGACCGCATCCGAATAAGCACACAAATTTTTTAGGAGAAGACGGTGAAGGCGTGCTTTGAGAAAGTGGACACACGTACTCCAAAATACCATTTGCGCCGAGTAAATCAATAGATATATATTTTTTCTTGTTATGGGGTTTATTATGATCGATATCACTAGAATTTACAAAGTCACCTCGTTTTGAACACATAATATTTGATGTCAAATCACTCCCATTCTCTTTACTCTCCGTCCAGTATGATTTACTTGATACTCCTTTCTTTACTTTTTTTTCGTTGTTTCTAACACTATCTGATATGGGTTTAACCATATCGGTCCGGCTTGTTTTCATACCTCCATCTAATCCCATTTTATTATAAAAATCCCAAGGGATATTTTACGATATCACAACAAAACTTAAAAAGACAATTATATTGCTATGTCTATATGAATAATGCGATTGCTTTTCAATTAGATCCTGATATATGCAATGTACTCCGACGATTTGTTCCAATTCAAAAAGGGCAGCATTCGGGTTTGAGGGGTTCACAATGCAATTAACCAAATTACACACACCGTTGTTATAGAAAAATGATGGCTCAGGGTAGAACACAGAATCGTAAAAGTATGTTGTGCAGCTATACACCAAAATGGTTTTTGTGGCACCAACGGTATTGTTGATGATGTTGGACGAGTTTGAAGATATTAAGGTACCAATATAACACAATAGATTTCTTCCAGAGTTCCCTCTGAGATTCATGAATTTCATATATGACTTCGCTAAAGTAGAGACAACTGAAAATGAGGAGGCATCCCAGCTACCTGAAGAGCACGAAGTAATGTTCATATTTGATATTTGAAACAAACCATTGGTTGCCATTATTGTGGTATCAGAACCAGGCTCTGATGATTTTCCACACTGATACAACGAGCAATATTGCATATCGCAAACGCCAGAACTGGTATATATTGCATTGTATGAAGGGTTATCCCTTTGAACAGTTACTCTGCACTCACTGAAACAGTTATCAACTATTGTTGAATTATCACTCACATAAAATATCGCTCCTCCATAAGAATCTGTCCAGCAGCTATGAAATGTGCAGCTAGATATAGATACCTCAGTCGAACTCTGAATATAAACAGCACCACCGTTTAGCCCCGACACATGAATCCCTCGGAACACAGTACTCATAATAACTATTTTCCCACCATTATATGTAACACGAGAATTAACAATTGCTGAATCAAAAGTAACAACAGGGGCCAAAAAATCAACAAAACTACTCGAAAAAACTTTCGCTCCGCTGTTCAGCACCACGCTACCAAGGGACCTTCGAAAAAAACTACCGATAATATTAACCCTGTATTCATTCGAAAAAAAGGGAGAAGAAATAAGACGGTATAAATACAACCCTGTGACAGTCGTATTCATTTATGTAAATTTGATCGTTAACAATCAATTTTCAAAGAAAAACAAATTTTAAAAAGTGCCATTATGGAAGCATACAATAACGAAATTGTACATAGGTATCACCTATTCAGCAACGAACCTTACACGAGTGAATTATACAGTGGCCTTTTAGAACCCGCCTTTAATCAGGTTCGTGAATCGTATGTGGCAAAAGGACTGGCTGTGGTTCCTAAACACAGATTGATTAATAGTTTAGTGACATCATCACTTAAAGGGGCTGCGATTGGTGCAATTAAAGCGATGAGCATGTCTGCTATTTTAAATATGAATAAGGATTATGATAACCATCCTGATCCAAAGCCTCCGGTTGATTTGTATTTTTTGAAGTATTACACCAATCCAAAGCGCTATCCTGACATGTTTAGAGGTGTTAAACCCAATATGGCAATAGAAATGATTTTTCAGGCTGCTCTGAAAGCCGTTAATACCTATTCAATGTTCCTTGTCAGTCCCCAAAACTTGGAGTTCCACACCACATTGGGGGTAAGTATTGCGAGATCCTTCACATCTAACTTTATAGCATCAACAACAGTATATCCACTTGCTCTATTTGCATTTAAGTATAGAGACCCCGAAGAGGTACTGAAGTACACACTTCGCAGAGCCGGAGTTGGCTCTCTAACAGCTAGTCTAAGGACTGCAGGTATATCCGTAGCAAGATCCTTACTTCCAAGCTACAAAGATATGGTTACCATAGCTCTGGAAATCATAGCATAGATTTGTATTAAAATATAGTTTTACGTAATGTTGTTTTCTCTGATATTTTGCTCATATTTATCTCAATTAATAATTACTTCTGAGTCTCAATCAAGTGTTATTTGTTGTTTGTTTTCTTCAATTTGTACTTCGGGAGATGGTGGTGCAATTTGTTTAAAGAACCCCCAAATTAGCTTCACAGGTCAGAATTGTGTTTTCGCTAATTGTTCTGCGACCCAAAATGGAGGAGGAATATATTGTGAGCCCAAAGATTTCGGATTGACATATTGCATTGCTGAACATTGCGTGTCATTTATTGCTTCTTTTTGTTTTGTTCTTTCACCAAGTACTTGTAGCGTATTATTCGAACAAGTTATGGTGTCTTACTCTTCTCCTGATATAAAAACTGTGAGATATAGATCTGTACATTTTGATAACGGCAAACAATCCATTCGTTTTACTAATCATACTAATAACAATGCTGACAAAGTTTCCGGCTATGTTTTACTCAATGCTCAATCATTTATTGTAAGTTATTGTCACTTTATGAATAATTATGCAACAAACTGGTGCTTGTTTGATACTCAAACAGGTGTGTCGACTTTATATTTTACTATGTCCAACTATATCAATAATACTATGAGTTCAGATCGTTTTGGACTGATATATTTTTATTGTTCAAATGCCGAAATCAGTAATAGCTTTTTTTCTAGATCGAACAGCTATTTATTCTATGTTTATTCTAATTCCCTTATTGTTTCAAATTGTACAATTCACCATTATGGGAATATTTACTATGGAAATATTGCATCTAGCAACATTAAGATTATGTCCGAGATTTCTTTCCCAATGCATCAAATTGAAGGGTTTAAAATTGGTTGTTTGGATACACAACCAACTTTGCAAGAAATGAGGATACCAAAAATTGCGATATTAGTATTTTTACTAAATATTTTCTCATAGGCTTTTTTTTCCAATCTTTCATTTTGAAATATTTGCTTGATTGTGATGAAAAGACACAATCCCCTTTTGTTTTTAATATCAAAAAATCGATTTGTTTAACAATCAAGAAACCATGCCAAGACAACCATAATATGGATTTAGTATTGATTCATGATAAAACATAATTCTCTTTTAAAAATAAACCCAATACTTTAACTAAACGAGAAACAAAAATTAAATCATTATTCAGAAGAATCAATTATTCATTGTTGACAAGATCATTACCCCAATGAAAGGAATCGAGATAAATGAAGGTGTCATTTCAATGGTTGTTTGCAGTGTTTGTATTGATTTATTCCATCTATGCAAAGTACAACAGTTTTTCGCCCCAATGAGTGTTTGCAAAGCATCTGAGTTTTGCCACTTGCCATTGTTAGTTTTCATGTATGAAAATGGAGCAAGTATACGTTTACAAGACCAAAGAAGTCTGGCTAAATTGACACCTCTTCATTATGCTGCAAAATATAATCATCAAAGCACTGTAAAATATCTATTTGATCAAAAAGCTGATATAAATGCAGCAGATAGATGGTTCTAATTTGCTTTTTTCATTGGAATCCTCTTCATCATGCTTCTGTTAATGGTTACTTGGGTATTGTTGAGACTTTAGTTCAATATGGAGCTAACTACTCATGAATATTAGTTTTAAGATATAATGAAACTCCTCTTCATTTAGCAGCTGAATATAGTAATATTGGCATTGTTGAATATCTTGTTAAGAAAATGGCTGATATAAATATTGAAGATGTTTGGGGAAGAACACCTTTAAGAATGGCACATAATTCTGGCAAAAAAAAATGTGGAAGAGTTTCTTTTGAGCCTAGGATGCATTAATTAGTTGTATTCTTGAATATGAAATAAACTGAGGTGTTGAACAGATCTATTGCAATCCTTATATGCAGATTTTTGGTCTCAATATTTTTTCAATAAATTAATTGTTGCTTCTAAAAAAGTACATAATTACTCGCCAGATGTTTTGTATTCATACGCATAAGTTCAATACTAGGTGTGTTTTTTGGGGAAAGATTTTTCCTATTTGGGGAATTCTTTTTTTCCAATTGGGGAATCAATGTTTTCGAAAACCTCGTTTTTGTTGAATCTTGAAATATTTTTTTCTGGGATTATACATTCTTTCCTTAACAAAACGCTATTTGAAGATAGAATATAAAAAGGTTTCTGGAAGGGTGATACAAAAGCAGTCCTTCTTGCAAATTTCATTGAACAATGAACTTCAATAAAATTAGAAATCCTATCATTTATATATCGAAGTGCTAGTTTATCATTTTCGATTGTAGGGATAATTGAAAAATTTACCATTCCAGAAAAAATAGACGGATACACTAGGAATTAAGCAAAATAGTATGGATCACAATGTTTCATCTTATGCAGATTATATAAGATAAGAGAATTCATTAGTGGCCCATCAATCACTTCTGATACTAATTTCGGCTCCATCTTCACTTCAAAAACGCAAGGCACATTAAATTCGCCGAATTTATTATATATATCAAAAATATTACACTTTCATTCGATATTTTGGAAAATTGCTCATGAAAACATGGAGTTCCCCTATATGCAATTAAATGTGACAAAACTAACAATCTCCCAGACATATCATTCTTTGGATCAGAAGCCTCTTCGGGAATAGCAACAATAGTATATACATTTTTTATCGAGATATCAGTAATTTCAAAAATCCATTTAAGAAACTCCATTCAAGACGATATAAGCAAAGTCGGGGTTTGTTTAGGAGATGTAGCGTGTATATGGAGATAACAAGAAGAAGGATAATAGAGGATGTAGTTACAATAACTGTAGTGGCCCAAGGCTGGATTTACGTCTTGGCCTTCCTCCCAGATTCGCATTTTGCTTCAAAGAAGGGAGAATAAC
>Ga0074193_1000501_pt1 | contig 63513 bp, 66 predicted proteins | sample EPASupsiteHSE605_FD_64523 | JGI IMG/M metagenome (GOLD analysis project Ga0074193, IMG submission 64523) | Bioremediated contaminated groundwater from EPA Superfund site, New Mexico - Sample HSE6-05 | ecosystem: Environmental > Aquatic > Deep subsurface > Groundwater > Contaminated ...
GCTTTGCGCATGGTGGACAGCCCTGCGGGACTGACCACCATCAACAGCTTTGCGTAAGCGCAAAGCCTACGCAAAGCCGCCGCCGTTAGGGCACATGCTAAATTAATTAATAATAAAAAGAAATGCTTGAATTTATTTTAGACTTAACATCAGACATTATTTCAAAATCGCTTGTCTTATCAAAGGCTGAGAAAGAAACTATATACGATGAATTGACTTATGCCTTAAATCAAACACGAACTCACATTAGAAATACTAGGAAAGGAAGTACAGACCAACCTTCAGCTCATTTATCAAATGTTTGGCAAAGAACAGGAAAGCACCTAAGGCGTATCAGACAAAAAGAAATACAAAATCTCGCAGATATTATTGAGCAAAAAAGTAAATACTGGTCAGATCCAACAATTTATGATTTGCAAAATTTAAATCGCTATGAAATGCGACTAACCCAAGTTGAAAACAAACTTAAAGAAATATGCAGATGAAAAGAATTATTTTTTCAGTGCTTTTAGGACTTATTTCAATGACTTCAATTGCACAATTAGACACCAATTTTGTAATAAAACTCAACACAATTGAAAAGAAGTTAGACAATATCGCTGAGTTTCATGTTAATAAAAATGATTCAATGCTTGTCTCAATTAAAAATTTCGAGAAACTGACCAGCAGTCTTGAAAAGGATAAAAGCATTTTGAGTGATATTTTGCCATCATTGATTGCAATCATAGTTGTTATAATATCTACAGGGGGTGCCATATACCTTGGTATTAGACAAATAAAAATTCAGACAACTAACTCAGAAGAGCAAATCAGAAGTCAGGAAGCTCAAGCTCAAGATAATCTTCGTATGGCTCGTGAACAAATTCAAGAAACATCAAAAATGACTTTAGCACAGGTTCGTGCAAACAACGTTTCTCAAGCAAGAATTAATTGGATTCAAGATTTAAGAAATGAACTCAGTCAATACAATGGGGAGGTTGCAATAATAAACTATTATTTGCAAGATGTAGTAGATTTGACAGCAAAAGGAGACAAAACTAATGCAGAAAAAGTATATAATGAACAAGTTGAAAGAATTAAAAATGCAAGACAATACGCATTCAAAATCAAATTATTTTTAAATATGGATGAGAATGACCATAAAAAACTAGAGGAATTAATTGACAAGTATTACAAGACAGCTTTAGAAACTTATTCGACAGTTAAATCCGATTTTAATTCGATAAGTGATGAAATCCTTGACATATCAAGGAAAATTCTCAAAAATGCGTGGGAGCAAGCAAAAAATGAAGGATCATGAAATTAAAAAGCACGATGCCCTAACAGGCGGTTGCTGTCAGTGGCGGGGCAGGGCTTCGTATGACAGTGACGTGCATATTGAAACTGTTGTTCTTCGTGGAAAATTCAGTGGTAAAATCGCCACCGAACAGCAATCGCCGAACCGTTATGGACAATGCTAAAAAAATGACTACCTACTTACTAAAATTGTGACAAGATGAAATTCATAACCAAGCTTAATCTTAAAAATTTTAGACGATTTCGTAAATTTTCGGTTGACTTTGACGCCAAGTTGAATATTTTAGTTGGAGACAATGAGTCAGGGAAAAGTTCAATTATAGAAGCAATAAACCTAGTTTTGAGCGGTAGTAGAAGCAAAGTTGAATCTGTTGGTTTAGAGAATATATTTAATTCAAAAACGATAAAAAGATTTTTAGCATCTGACAAGAAATATGAATCACTTCCAACGCTTTTTGTTGAGTTATACTTTAACGAGCAAAACAATCCTGATTTAAATGGTCGAAATAATTCAGATGGAATTATCTGTGATGGTTTAAAACTAGAAATAATTCCAAATGATGATTTAAGCAAAGACATTCAAGAAATTTTAATGCAAGCAGAACCAGTTTTCCCTTTTGAATTTTACACGATTAAGTTTAGTACATTTTCTGGAGAGGCCTATTCTGGATATAGAAAATTTCTTAAGCATATTCTAGTTGACAATTCGCAGATTAGTAGTGAATATGCAATTAAGGAATATGTAAAAGATATGTATGGAGCTTTTGCAAATTCTGTTGAGCAAAATAATAACCAAAACGAATATCGGAAACACAAAGAGTCTTTTAAAAACAATATACTTAAAGACCTTAATGCAAGAGTACCAGATTATGATTTCTCGATTAGAAGCAATTCAAAAGCCAACCTAGAAACGGATTTGACTCTAACTGAAGATGATATTAGTATTGAAAATAAGGGAAAAGGAATTCAATGCTTTATTAAAACTGAATTTGCTTTAAGTCGTACCCAATCTAATCTTGATGTTATATTACTAGAGGAGCCAGAGAATCATTTAAGTCATATTAACATGAAAAAATTGATTCGCAAAATAAGCGCAGCCTCTGAAAAGCAGATTTTTATTTCAACTCATAACAACCTAATAAGCACGAGATTAAATTTAAGAAACTCAATATTACTTAACAGTAATAGCTCAATCCCAGTATTATTAAGAGATATTGATGAAACAACCTCTAAGTTTTTTATAAAAGCACCGGATAATAATATTCTTGAATTTGTACTCTCAAAAAAAGTAATATTAGTAGAAGGTGACGCAGAGTATATTTTAATGGAAACGTTCTTTAATAATGTTAAGAAAACCACTTTAGAGTTATCGGACGTTCAAATTATTTCAGTTGACGGGACTAGTTTTAAAAGGTATCTAAAAATTGCAGAAGTTCTAAACATAAAAACAGCTGTAATTCGTGATAATGATGGTGATTATAAAAGCAACTGTGTTGACAATTTTAAGCATTTTGAAAAATTTGATTTCATAAAAGTATTCTCCGAAGAAGACCCAAAGCTCAGTACATTTGAAATAAGTCTTTATAATGAAAACCAAGGAATCTGTGATGAATTATTTTCACCAGGAAGAGTAAAATTATCTGTGTTGGAGTATATGCTAAAAAATAAAGCAGAGGTTGCATTTCAGCTATTAGATAAGAAAGCTGATTCTATTATTGCTCCTAAATATATTAAAACTGCAATAAAATGGATAAGCGAGTAATTTTTGCAGTTGCAGGTTCAGGAAAGACTACATATATAATCAACAAGTTAAACTTAACTGACAGGTTCTTAATTATTACCTACACTAACAATAATGTTCATAATCTTCGAACTGGAATCCTTAAAAAATTTGGCTTTTTCCCTGATAATATAAGGTTATACTCATATTATTCATTTCTATACAACTTCTGTTATAAACCATTTTTACATTTAGAATTAAGAACTAAAGGCATAAATTACGAGCAGACCCCTTTTAAGTTTGCCAAGAAAAGTGATAGAAACTATTACATTGACAGACATAATCGACTCTATAGTTCAAGAATAGCAAAGTTGATAATTGAGCAAGATGTTGTCAAATACGTCCTTGCAAGAATCAGCAAATATTTTGACTTCATGCTTATTGATGAAATTCAAGACTTTGCTGGTAATGACTTTAATTTGCTAAAGGAGATTTCAAAAGCAAATCTAAATCATATTTATGTTGGGGATTTTTACCAACACACATTTGATACAGGTAGAGATGGCAATATAAATTCAAAGTTACATGACAACTTTGATTCGTATAAACGTGAATTTCAAAAAATGGGTTTAGAGCTTGACCTTAAAACCCTTTCTAAAAGTTATCGTTGTAGTCCTACTTTATGCAAATTCATTTCAGACAATTTAAAAATCAATATTGAATCTCATCGAAAGGATACAACTAATATCAAGATGATTAAAGATTACGAAGAAGCCGGAGTTGTTATAAACGATTCAAATATTGTCAAGCTATTTTATCGTGAACATTACAAATACAACTGTTTTTCACGAAATTGGGGAGATAGTAAAGGTGAAGATAAGTATCACGACGTTTGTACTATTATAAACAAAACAACAATGACTCACCTTGAAAAAGGCACATTAGACCAACTGGCACCGACAACAAAAAACAAGTTATACGTGGCTCTTTCGAGAACAAAGAATGATTTATATTTGATACCAGATTCATTGATAAAATAAAATTGAAAAAAGCACAGGCCATAACAATGTATATACAAAATAGGCGGGATAGTAGTAAATTCAACGATTGTAGCCCGCTTCAAAAATGTAACAGTTTGATAAGTTTGAAGCCCGCAATCGCCCACATTTGCATATACTTGTCCGTTAGCACTAAGTTTATGAGAAAGCTTCTATACATATCAATCATTTTTTTATTTGCAGTTTGTTCTTGTGCAAATAATAAAGAAAAAACAGAAATATCAGTTATTGGTTTTTGTTGTGGAGAGTGTTATGGAAATTGTTTTCAAGGATTCTATATCCAATGTCGTTTAGTTAAGCATCCTCAAAGTCGCTTGTAATTGGCGCTGTATATTTGTTTGACGCGTTTTTTTCTTGGCTCACTTCTATCAGGTCTTATTATTTCTCGTGTACTTGATACATTTTCATCGAAGGCTGCAAATGCTTTTTTATATCTTTTTCTGATAAAAAGCGACACGAGAATATCTCTTGTCATTGACAGCGCATTGGTTCGGTTTATCTTTTGAGGATGTTTTCTGTTTTTATCTGCCAGATATTCTTCAATAACCCGATCTTCAATTGGAAAAGCGTATACAGCGCAAAGTGTCATCAGCATTACCTTTGCGTAGAAGTCCTGCTTAACGGCCAATGCTGTTTTCCCTGTAAAGTTTTCTACTTCAACTCTTGACTTTAACAACTTGTATGCTTCTTCTTCCTGCCAACGATAATGATACAACTGTTCAAAATCGTTGTAATAAAATTTTTCAGCATCTGTCAGCGATGTACACAAAATTTCAAAGCCTCCATCGGGCAGTTTGATTTTAATAAGCCGGCACTGAATTTCTTTTTCAATCCACGCTGGAAAATCCTGTAATAATTTATGATCTTTCTGAGGTAATTTGAAAGAAATTATTTTCTCGCATTCTTCGCTTTTTACAAACTTGTTTACTTCAAGCCACCAATTGTCTTTCATGCGTATGCAAAAATGAACGCCGCGTGCACGAAGCATAAAAAACAAAGCGATGCTTGGATACCCTCTGTCAAGCAGCAACAGGTCGTCTTCAATCAAAAAATTTATATGCTTGTACAGCAGCTGCCTTTCGCTGTAGGCAAATGGGGCGATTTGTGAATCAATACAAACATGATTAAGCACATCATACAAAACAGAGCATAGCGCTAAGGATCTTTTGCAGCTTGCGTCCGGTCCAAATTTATGACTACCATATTCAGCTTCAACGGAAGGATGGTTAGGCAACACCAGGCGTGAGCCATCTACACTCAGTGTACGCATGCCATTCCATGTATACACTTCATTGCTCGTATAGAATGTATCAACGGCAACTTTGTTTAAATCTTTGAATGCTTCAGGATTTAGCTTTGCTCGACATTGAGAAAAAGCACTTCTCGTTACTTCACGTATTGAAAAATCGCTTCTATTCATGCTTTTGAAGAATCGATCCAAATCACGTTGAATAGAACTATTAAAAGAAAGCAACATCAGAATTATTCTTTTCAGCGTTAATTTTCTATTCCGACTGAATACCCCTTCAAAGCCGATTTTTGCACGGCTTTTAAACTCTTGTTTTTCAAGCTCATATGTTATGTTTTTGGTTATTTTTTCACGCGGGTCAGTGTTTGCAGACGTTCTGTTGATTGTCCTTATATACCCTGCAAAAATATACATTAATATTCACTTAATCAAGTGTATTTTCACTGATTTTCAACTAATTTACTAACATTATTTTCTTAACTAAACGACATTGATTCTATATCGATGAAAATAAAAAAATATATAAAATAGAAGGGAACTATTGTAACGAAATCGACACTATCAATAAAGTTGAAATTGACTCTATAAAAGAACAAAAAGTTAAAGATGCAATAAATTCTTTACCGTTAGACTACAATGATTATGAAGGAATAATTGGTGAGCCGGATTCACATGATCAATGTGCTGTATATTTCTCGTATAAAAAAAATAATAAAATAATAGAAGTAACAATTGACCCTGATTCAGGAAAACATCCAAAAAAATTTGATGAATTTGTACGGAAAGTTTTAGAGTTAGGATTATTATAAAAAACCTGGTGCCAACAAACGGTATAGCGCAGCGGGCTGACTTCGTTTGACGTCGCTCTTCGAGTCGAAGCCCCACAAAGCCATACCGCCCGCCGTTAGCATTCATCAAAAAAACAGAAACAATGAGAACAAAAGTAATTTTGACAATTTTGCTGAGTTTAAGCTTCGCTTTTGCTTACGCACAGAATGAAAAAGAAAAAAGAGATGAGTTCACATTGAAACTACCTGTTGACGGAGAACAATACTACGAGCAGACAGTTGCCAGTGCGCCATTCTTTGTACAAGATAAAGTTCTTCAAATTTATCCTGGCGAAAAACTTTTTATCGAAGTTGAGACTGACAAAAAGGAAATTACTTCAATGAAGGTTGTGAAAGAAAATCTGAATCCCGAAAAGACCATTGAGATTGAATTCACGCAGACAGTCAAAGACAGAAAAAGTGAAATGATGATGCTTAAAGTTGTAAACCCGTTTAAAAAGGATTTAGAGTATAAAGCAATGATGTTCATTGTTGGTAACGACAAATGGATAAATACTAATGTTCTTCCGGTTAAAGCAAAACTGACCGGTTATGAAACCTGGCCAGACGTCATAATAACTCTTGTATTGACTGACTGGAAATTAAAATAGTGAAATGCCATCAAAGGCTAAAATCAAGCGGGCGATAAGTGCTAAATTGAACGGCATTGCAATTAATAAACTTTATCGCAGGTTGAAAGTGATGTGCTCCGAAATCGGCCACCTATTCACACCGCCAACCGCCAGCAAAAATTCTTAAGAGAATTGAAACAACAACTAAAAACAGCAAACCCATGAAAATTTCGATTAAAGCATTTGGATTACTTCTCATAATTATTGCGTTATCGGGTTGTAATAACAACAACAATAACAATAACAATAATGATAATCGGCTACCAGATAATTTTGATTATGGACATGTTGAAAATGGTGTCTATCAAAATGATTATTTTGACTTTAGCATGAAATTACCTGTTGATTGGGTTGTTCAGTCAAAAGAGCAGACTGAATATCTTGCAAATACAGGAAAAAAGATTGCAGCAGGCGACGACAAGAATTTGCAGGCAATTGTTAAAGCATCTGATATTAGTTCGGCAAATTTATTGGCAGTATTTCAATACGAAGTAGGCTCAGCAGTTGAGAATAATCCAAGTATTTTAATTGTTGCTGAAAATGTGAAGAATGCACCTGGAATAAAAAATGGTAGTGATTATTTATTTCAAGCGAGAAGATTGTTACGGCAAGCAAAGATTGAATATGATTATCTGTCTGAAGATTTTGACAAGGAAAGGATAAATGGGTCTGATTTTTATAAAATGGAAGCCCGGATAAACACTCTGGGCCTTGAAGTTACACAAATTTATTATTCAACAGTATTAAAAGGTTTTAGTTTCAATGTAATAATTTCATATAATTCCGACGAACAAAAGAAAATTCTGTTAGAGTCAATAAATACAATGAAATTTAAAAAGTAACATTTGCATAACACGCGGTATAAAAAATTGCCGGAGCAGCTGGTTATTCAAGGGCTGTAGCCCGCTTCAAATTTTGTATCGTGGGATACAGACGCATCTCCGCAATCCGCTACATTTCATACCCGAAGCCGTTGCCAGCAATAACCGAAACGAAAGTGCGTTGAATGAACATGAGTAGAATAATATTTGGATTTATAATATTTTTTGTGATACTTTCACAGTCATTTGGACAAAGAACTTATGAGACTCCTTTTCCAAAATCGTATGGGTTGATATTGGGTTATCAAGGTTTCCATAAAAACATGTTTGAGATTGGTGCTGTAAAAGGTTTGGAGGTTTCATTGTTGACGACTGGAATAAGTAAAAAGACTCATCAGAGAATTAAAAAACCATATGCAATTTTATATTGTAGTTATCACTTTGACCCAATTGATAATATAAATGGAGCTATAATAGGGTTTAGTGGCACAGGAGGTGTCGCATTTGGGATAGATTTTAACTATTACAATTATCACAATGATTTTTGGGGATTTCGCCCCTCAATAGGTATTTCAATTTTTGGTGTGGAGACTCTTTATCGTTATAACTTTAAATTGAGTGGAGAAAAAATATCCGGAATTTCAGGACATCAATTTACAGTAAGATATTATTTGCCTTTGTGGGTAGATTCTGATGATGGATTTAAATTTGGTAAAAAATATCGCCGCGATTGAGAAGATAGCATAAGATGGATAAGAGCAAATGATTAGAATAGTTCAAGTGAGATTTATATTGTATAAATTGGATTGATAAATAAAAGTTACAGCTGACAATAATGTGTATAGTGCATAAGGGTTTCAGCGGTTTTCGAAGGTTTGTAGCTCGTTAAATAGGTTGGTATAAACTGAAAGGTAATTGCTTCGTAATCCCGCACGATACCGTGCCATCAACCATTATGCAACATTTCAAAAACACGAACAGTCACAAGTATTGCATGGATTTAAGGTTTTAATGTATTGTGATTCTGAATTTAAATTTAGTGATATCATGAAAAAGAGTATTATATTATTAATTTCTGTGATTATAAGCCAAATCGGTTTTTCACAACCTGATTGTGTTATAACTTTTAAGTATATTGGACAAGTTCGCGCTGATTCGTTTAATGTGGATAAAGTTTTTCTGCCATCTACTGCCTACCTGGTGGGGTATGAAAAATTTGTAGAAACTGGTGGTTTTTACTCTTTTGATTTAGATTCAATGTCCTTCTCTAATGATTTTCCTTCTCATATGAGTTCTGATTTTTGTATGGAACCAGAAAATATAGTAGAACATGTGTTTAAAAATGTTGAAAATTATCCTGTGCGAATCTCATCCCAAGTGAAAGATCAAGCTGGAAAGTGTGTGATGTATGAATCAGTAATTCCGATTGATCAAATTAAATTTGTTGTAACAACGGATAAGAATATTGAAATAATACTACCCCTAATTGATATAAAATAAATAACGATGCATTACACTGTGTATACGTCAGGCGCTGTTCAGTGCAATTTGCTAGTTCAGTCCCCGCTGGCGCGGGGTACTCGCGCAATGGTGTCACGTTTTTTGCCTGTTTCGACAACCTTATAACATTAAGAACCATCACGACTGCAAAAACTCGCGCCACCGCGATGCCGCGGCAACTAACCATACCGCCGCCCGTTAGGGCAAATTAAAAAAACAACCATCATGTATTATAAAATATCGTCGATAATAATATTGATTTTAATATTTGTTTTTTCAATTGATTTGGCGATCATGCCTGAAACATCTGATATTAAAATTACAAAATTGACAATTGAAAAATCTGGGAGTTCTAGGCCAGGAGGGTATACATCTTATGGGGAGATTCTCTATGTATATGGACGCAGGTTAAGGATTTCTAAAGAAGCATATAATGAAATAAAGGCAAAGGATTTTATTGTAATTGAGACTACGAAAATATTAAGACTACCCAAAAGATTTTATATAAACCCGGATAATAAATTCTATCCATTTAATTATGTAATATTGATTGTTTTATTATCATTTCATATGTTATTATTTGGGCTGACTTATGTAATTGATTATTTGCATAGTTTCCTTGAAGGACTCAATACAATTATGTTTTTTGTATATATTTGGTTGATGTATTTTTAAAAAATGAACTGGCCCTGACAAAGTATATACTCCATAGGCGTTTCCGGACTATGCCAGGCGCTGTCCCCGCTGGCAAGGGCAGTAACAATGGATAGTGAATCGGCCACGAAAACCCGCACACTGCATACACTCAAAGTTAGATACAATTATAACAGGAAAATGAAAAAGACACTATTGATATTATTTGTAGCAATTGGCTTCTCTGGTGTTGCTCAAACAGACTCTACATTGATAAATTTTCGACGAAATTTACCACTAACAGATATAGTTGAGACTTTATCAGAATGTAATTGCATGATTATGGAAATGCAAGGTGACTTGACCGAAAAAGAAGAAAAACTTATATCAAGAGTACAAGCGATTGCATTTGGCAGATATTTCAACGAGTTAGACAGTTTATTTGACCATGGCAGTGACTTCATTCAATTATATGCATTTGGTGGAATCTGTGTGTCTTACCCTGACAGCATCAATGACAAACACCTTCAGATTTTAAAAAAAGAAGGAACTGTTAGAATCTGTCAACAAGGGAAAGACAGTCTCCCCTCTAAACCAATAATTGAAATAGCTGAAATGATGTATAAATTAGTTTCTCAAATTAAAAATGAAAAGGAACAACAACAGATTATCCAGAAAATGATTTCTGAGTTCATTTTAAAATATGCTGCTCATCCTGAGACATATGTAAATATTTCCTTTCAGGACTTTCATGTATACAGCATTCATGATGGTTCAACTCTGGAAAAAGTTAAGTCCTCCGAAATTTACTCCGTTAAACACATTTTCAGAATTCAGAATATCAATGGCAGCATAAACGAATATCAAGCACGATTTAAAATTGACAGCGAATTTAAATTTATGCTGATAGAAAATGAAACAGGAAAAGAGAGTAATATTGTGAGTTGCTCTCCGCCACGACTTGATTGGTGGTTTGAGAATTTTGGAAGAACACTAAGTAAACAAGAAAAAGAGGAACTTGGACTTGAAAATTAATTGTACCAGGCACATGGTATAGTGCATGTAGGTTTCAGTGCAATTTGCTTGTTCAAAGCCCGCTGGCAAGGGCAGTAACGAGGTATAGTGAAGTGGCCACGAAGCCCCGCCCGCTGCATGCACTCAACAGTTACCAGTAATTGTATGAAGACATTACTTACAATGATGATTTTAGTTTTGACGACTTTTGGTTGTTCAAACAAACAGACACTGAAAGACGAAAAATTAGCTGTGCCAGAATCTCAACAAAAAACAGAAAGAGTATTTAAACAAGTTGCCAACTTTCCGGTTATAAAAGATACAACTCAATTCATTACCGAACTTCGACAAACTTTTGACCTTAAGGTTCACGAAAGACCGGTTCAAAAAGAGAATGAAAAAATTACGGTATTCAAAAAAGTGAAACTTTATGGCTCTGACAAAGACTTTATTTTTATTGAATATGACTGGAAAGTGGGTCCAATGGCTGAATTCCCTTGGAAGTATCAATTGCTCCTGACGACAGACGGGAAATTGGTAAAGTCTTTATCGGGTCAACGTTTTGAATTCGTTACAATTTTTCCAAATCAAAACCCATTTCTACTGACAGTTGTTGGAACAGCAAAAGGTAATGGAGGACACGCGATTTACAAAATATCATCAGACACATTGGAGAATGTTTACGAAGGTTATTATGACTATGATGTTTGTACATATGATGCTCACGAAGACCTTTCTGTATTTGAACCAAACGAACTTAAAATCGCCTATAAAGACAATAACAATGATGGTTTTAATGATATTATTTTTACAGGACAGAAGTTGATGTTGGGTAAATACACAAAAGACAGTTTGTGGTATGACGTTGAGAATGGTCAACCGTTCACTGTCGAAAATCCAGCGGATAGAATTTCAATAAAATATATCTTTCTTTACGACAAGCTAACCGGACATTTTAAAGCAAAAGAAAAATATGGATTGGACGACTGACGAAAGAAGAGCAACTACTGCTAACAGGCGTTTGGCACAATAGGCGGGTGACGTGCTAGCCCGGAGCTTTGTGCTTCTAATCAAAACCAGTACAGGCTGAAAGATTTTGTGATCCGAAACCCGCCTGGTCGCAGCGGCGACGCAAAGCCCGGGTACGTTAGCTTCATGCTAAAAGACACTACAAATGACAGAACCATATTTCAAAATAGAATGGATTATTAATCTGATTAAGGAACAAGAACCTGATCGAATTGATTTAATTGAACAATTGCAAAAGTCTGAAAGGAAAGAATGGACTAGACAACCTTATATCAGATTCGTTTCGGGCGAGAGACCAAATTTACCGGGTTCAGAATGGCAATTTGAAGAGAATGTAGTTTTGGAGCACGCTACAGAAGGAACAATAGTTTTGGACATTTTGAAAGACGGACGAATTGGTGGAATTGAATTTGTTTCACAAATTGGACAGTAATGGGAGAAGTAAGTCAGGAAATATCAGTAGCTATTAAGACTTTAAAGTACTCTGAAGAACAAATAAAGCTTTTAGATTTTGACTCTGGCAGAAAATTGTATTATGAACTTCTTGACTGGTTTGTAAAATCAGGAGATAGACGATGGTGGTGGGAAGATTTTAAACTGCAAAGTTTTAATCTACTTGATTATGATAAACCATTTGAACACCTGAACGAGATAATCCCTGATTTAGACAAGAATGTGTGGCTTATGGTAGAAGATGACCAAGAGTCATTTTATCCAATATATGATTGTTCGCCCAAAATTATTAGTCAGCTTATCGGAGAGTGTTTTGGATTTGAATATTACGTGATTGATAAAAATAAAGGCTGGTTGATTTGTGAAAACCATCATAATAGAATGATTGGAGTGGGCGATATTATTAAAGCGAAAAATATTGATAAAGTAAAAGAATAAAAGGGCACGAACGCACAACACAGTATATACATTATGCGGGTTTTAGTGCGCTTTGCAAGCTCCGGACTCGCTGGCAAGGTCAGTAACTAGGGATAATGAAGTGGCCACGGAGCCCCGCACGCTGCATAACCTCAATCGTTATGCGACACTTTAAAACAATATGATAGCAACAACTGAAATAGAACTTAAAGCGTTGATTGAAAAACTCAAGGACAATCCACAAAACCTTGATTTGATTAATAAGATAGCAATTGGATATTTTGAAAATCCTTCGGTGTTGACAGATGACGAGGATTTGAAATATTTTGAGTTGGCTTATTCGACAAAGAAGACGATTAAATCATCTCATAACTTAGCGTGGTATCTTTACTTTGAATGTGGCGAAGAAAACAGAGCTATTAAAATTCAAAAAGAACTAATAGAACAGAAGCCCAAATCTTATTTGCCATATTATTTGCTTGGATTCATGTTGATGGAAAATGAGGATTTTAAAAAAGCCTTGGAATACTTCCAGATTGCAAAGGAGAAATCCGACCGCAGGGATATTGTGCACAATATTGGATTTTGCTATTTCAAATCAGGCGATTTAAAAACCTCACGGGAGTACTTTAAATTAGCAAATACGGAATTTGATTTAGAACATAGAAGTGCTTTTAATCAGGCTGTTTTGGATTTTCAAATGCAAAACCCAGAGAGCACAAGAGAAATTGCTGATAGCCTTTTCTCAAAAATTGAGCACAATTCACTTTCTGAGATTGGAGGTTGTGAAATTGGATTTCTGTATTTTCTTTTGGGTGATTTTGACAAAGCGACCGAGTCACTTTTAAAGGAGGGAATAAACGGAATCGATTTGACTGAGAATGAAGAATTGTCATATTCTTTATTTGTAAGCAACAATAAATTGTGGATTTCTCAACACAAGAAAATGGTTGCCGAAAGAAAAAAATGGATTGCTGAAATTAGTTCAAAACCCAATAAGGTGATTTTTCAATCAGAGCAGGCAAAAAGAGAAAGACTGATTGAGCTTGAAAACAAGATTTCAATGATTAACGAGTTGATTTCAACTGGAATTTCAAAACCAGATATTGATATAACCCGGGATGTTGTGATTGAACCATGCGGCTGCTTACTTTTCGATTGTAAAAGACATGAAAATCAAAATGATGATGAATGAAACAGGGGCATAATATAAACCAGCCGTCAATTGCCGTTTACATGCCGCCAACAAGCCGTGTAGCCCGCAAGCCAGCCCGGCCGCTGCTACAACACAAATACCGAAAACCTCATAACCAATAATATGATGGACATTCTTGATAAAATTCTGACACATCCGGATAATGAAAAGGTTCTCAACTTTTTGTTTGGCTCTGCTATCATTGATGACCTGCAAAATATATTTTTAACTCCTGACAAAGTAAAAGACATTACCCGTTGGGCCGAAGCGTGGGCTGATATTTGGGACGAACTTGGTCAAAATCTGCCTGAAGAGACTAAATACATGATTGGGCAAAATGCTCTTTTAGTGCATCCAACGACAGGTTTAATCTTTGGCTTTGGAGATGGCAGGAGCAGGTTCAATTGCGGACTTCGCCAACCAAATTATAAAAGACCTGCAGACGCCTTAAAAAACGAAGGCCGTCAGGTTATTGAAAACATGAATGGAATTGAATATGATTTGAGTGCAGCCGGAGATGATTGGATTGTAGGTAATTTTTTGCGTGATGGTCAAACGCAGACACAAATTTCATATGAATTGGCAGGTGAAAACAGGCGCTGACAGTATGCTTAAACCAGCTACAGAACAGTGAGATATTGAGCAATGAAGGAATCCAACCTTAAGCAATTGCGAACAGCGATGAATTGATATGTGTTGTATTTTTGCGTAAAAACCAACCTTCAAAATATTCAACTCTCGTTCGGATAATTGAGTAGAAGTACTGCAATAAGCGATTAAGGTGATAACATAAACTGATTTGCAAGTTTAAAAAGTTATTCAAAGGCAAACATCTAAACAACACAGACATGAACGCTTTCACAAAATTCAAACACTGGCAGATTTTTTTAATAGTAGGTGGTATGATTGGTCTTTTTATGACTTTTTCCGGAACGCAAGTAGATGCAGGATTTATTACCTCCGGAGAACTGAAACCTTTGTTTGGCGTTTTAGGAGTTATTGCAATGTTTATTTGGATTTTATCTGTTGGTCTTTTAATTAATAGAATTCCTTCTAATCCTTATAAATTTAAAAAAGGATTATTTATTCTCGCCATATTACTCTGTATTATTGGATATTCAACGTTGCATATATCATCCGTTTTTATGGATAAAATTCCAGGCCTGGGACTTTGGACAGCTTCATTGATTCCAAGTACATTTTTTGGAGTAATATATGTATTTTATAATGTCTCTCGTTCATTGAAATCATTGGAGACAAGTCGGGAAGCGGGATTTGGCGAATGCCTGGGTTATGCTTTATTGTTGTTTTTTGTTCCGGTTGGAGTTTGGATAATCCAACCAAAAATCAACAAGATTAGTAACGAAAATATTGAGTGATATTTTTATCCATCCGCCAACATACGTTTGTATAGCCTGATGGTAAATCGCCAACAATCCCTTACTCTCAATACAACTGACCGTTTTGTGGAACCATAATAACAAACAATCAAAATGACAAAAATAATTCTGACATTAATTCTCACGTGCATAACCGGATTGTCTTTTGGACAAACATCTGATAGTGCAAACGTTAAGAAAGACACGTTCCATGATTATGACGAGCTGAGAGACAAGCAACTTAAAGCAGAAATTGACACCTTAACTTACGTAGACTCAACTTTCAATTATCAGGTGACAGTTCCAGACTGGTTGCACTTAATTGAATCAGGAGTTAATTTGTGGGGTGGGACTTTGCCAGCAGTTGATGGTATTGAAAATGCAATAGGCATCAAATCGTTTGACAAGAAAGACTATAAATCTATTACAGACTTTAAGAAATTTGTTGTGGAAGACCTCGTGTTTGGACAAATGCCACCGTGGAGTAAATCCCATATATTTATGGGAAAGAAAGACCTTGGGAAATACAAGAATATAGGAGATGCATACAAAGTTTATTTGATGCAAGGTAAACTTATGTATCACTGCGAGTATGTTTTACTTGAGACTAAGACAGCATATTTGTGGATAGACTTTACTTCGACTCAAGAGACATTTGATAAAAACATTGACAAGTTTGATGAGTTCATGAAAGGTTTTAAAATTACGGATTTTTGATTGCTGAAATAAACAACATGTAATAACTAAGGCTTCATATTGGCTTCATTACTCAGACACACGAAGCCTTAGTAATAAGCGGTCAAATTATGACATCACAAACCAGCAAAAAATGAAGAAATTATTTTTAGCGATAGTGACAATTTCACTCTTGACTAACTGCAGTAATTCGCAGAAAAAGTCTGTTGAAAAAAACGGCAGAATGGAACTTGTTTCTGAATCAGACAAAGAAATGCGGGAAGAATATGAAAAACAACAAGAATTGAATAAGTCAAAATGTTTTTTTGTTGACCCGGATACTTCAGTTGCTGGTATTAAAATAAGAAATGTCAAAAGCACTTTAAACATTTTAGGAAAGCAAACGAAATTAGAAGGTGACTCAACGCATGTATTTTATTCAAGTGACAAAAAACAAAAACTTCGATTGACCGTACATCCAGGAGACAATTACAGTCAAGTGAGTATTTTCAGTATATCGTACTCGGACAACTCAAAACAAAATTTACGACAAATTAATTCAAAGGAATTTGTGACTGAAAAAGGACTTAAGCTTGGAATAAGCAAAAGAGAAATTATTGAAAAGCTTGGAACCTGCTATGTTGCGAAAGACAGTACCAAAAACAGTATAGAACTAAATTACAGACTTGCACTTCCTGACGACAGTAAGACAAAATTATTAACAAGCAACAATATGTCAGTTTATTATGCAACTTACAAACTGACTAATGATAAACTTGAATACATCGAATTTGGATTTGAATATCCATAGACCTAAAAAGGTCCGAAACACTAATACCAAAATGAATTATAAAACAGACCGATTCTGCCCGCCACGCATGGTGTCATACTGAACTCGTTTCAGTATCTACCATGCGTGGCTCCACATCCACCGCCGATCCTGAAATAAATTCAGGATGACACGGTGGATGATGATTGTCTCTATTTGGATGAGCTTTGGGGTCACAATATAATTCATTTTGGTATAACATACATTGTACGCCAATCACAAGAACATGACAGTAAAACTTCTGAATTTCATTTTTGGATGTGTTTTCCTGGTACTCTACACATCAGGACAGGAAAATAAATTGAATAATGATTCTGTTGTAATTAAAAACTACGATACTGCATTTGTGAGTGGACAAACAGACTCATTGGTGATATATATGGTTCAGGAAATACCATCGGATCTTTGTGAGCAAACTCAATTAAAAAGATTAAGTATTTACGGATATGATTGCGATCTGCCCGGGCACTGTACCGGGATTGGTGAACTTCCGCTTTGTATTTGCAATATGACAAATCTTGAATATTTAATTTATGGCGTTACGGGAATGACCTTTATTCCTGAAGAAATCAAAAACTTAAAAAAACTGAAAGTTTTGTGCTTATCGGACAATTCATCTTTAGTGGACATAGGTAATATAAAGTATCTTGAAGATCTGGAAGTTCTGGCATTTTTTGGTTGTAATAGCCTGAAAAATATAGCCGCTGATATTTCACATCTGAAAAAACTGAAAGAACTTAATCTGGATGGATGCAATAGTATAACAGCCAATGAAATATCAGCATTGAAAAAAGTAATTCCAAAGGATTGTAAAATTACCTATGATGAATAAATAACATGCTGTAGCAAACGCTGAAATCATGCGGATAAAAAGTGTTGATTTGAGTGGTATTGCAATAAAAAAACAAGACCGCCGTTTGACACATACGAGCTCAGAAACCTGTCCGGGCACAAAGTCCAGAACCGATTTGGGGCATTTATAATTATCAGTTACTATGAAAAGAATTTTGTTGTTGATATTTTGTCTTTGTTTATTAAACACAGTTGGTCAGAGCCAAAGGATTATTTCATATAATCTGTTTGATGGGACTGTAGATACGTTGGATCAGGTTGATTTTGACACAACAATTCTAAGCGAAATAACCAATTATTCAATTGGAAATTTCGATAGTGAAATAAACAATCTCAGTGAAGATGTTCCTATTGTCAATGTTTATCCCGGAAGCAATTTTACATATAAAAGACAAGCTTCTTTGGATTATGAAATTGACGATTTCCCAATCAGAACTAGTGTGAAATTATTCAAATGTGTAAATGATTCATTGAAGAATAGATGTTCAGGTAGTTTGATTAGCAGGAAACACGTGTTAACAGCGTGTCACTGTGTTGCTGCTTTAAACGAGGATTCATTAGTGGTTGATTCTCTTTTGGTTTGTCCGGCTTTTGACAACGGTCAATACAATGCCAGTTTTGACTGTAGTTGGGTGAAAAGAATATTCATTTTTGAAAACTGGGATTTGGGGACCTCGGACTTTTCAGTGTTGGAACTTGAAGAGCCAATTGGATATGAAACCGGATGGATAAGTATTGGATATGAATCCAATGATTCATTGTTGCTGGATGGCATTTTTTATAAATTCTCATATCCGGGCATGCAACTTCTCCCGATAGACTCCAATTCATATAATGGTGATACACTTTATTACGGTTATGGTGTCGCAGATATTACTCAGAATTATAGCCTGGGCGTTGAGTTTGCATCAGGAATACCCGGAGAAAGCGGAAGCTCTTTGATTAAGATTAAAAATAATATGATATATACAACTTATGGCGTCCTTTCGTTTTCCGGTAATTTAAGTCACTGCAGATTGACAAATCAGAAATATTTTGCCATTAAATCTATTATTTGCAACGACCTTAATGATACAGAAGAGTACATGGTTAATCAATCTGAAGTTTCGGTTTATCCCAATCCAACCTCTGATTATCTGAACGTAAAATACCAGGGAAAAGATGAATTGAATAAATTCATGATTTTCGATTCAGATGGAAGAAAAGTGATGGAAGAAACAAACCTGACAAATGAAATGCAAATGAATTTATCTTTTCTTCAAAATGGAATTTATATATTAATCGTATGTACAGATAAAAATCGCATAGTAAATAGATTTATTATAGCGGGTACAGGAAAGTAAATTTTAGCGGGAGATTGACAATTTTGAAAACGAATGATATATTGTTACATTGACAAACCGTAGCGTGAAAGGTGCTTCGAAATTGGTAACAATAACAAACATCGCTCCGATATGTATAACCTTAAAAATCGACAATGGGACAATTAAAATATCCGAAGACAAATTCAACAGCGAAAGTTGGTGTAGGTTACATTCGCTCAATTGTAGACCATCATAATTGTATTTTTCAAGAAATTGATACAAATAATGATTTAGGTATTGATGCAATTATTGAAATCATAAAAGACGAAATCCCAGTCTCTAAGTTTGTTGCAACACAAATTAAATCAGGTAAAACATACTTTAATAAAAAGAAGAATGTTTGCAAAATCCCAGTAAAAGACCATTTCAACTATTGGACAAAGCATCCACTTCCTGTTTATGGGATTGTGCACATTCCTGAATTCGGGGATGCATATTGGGTAGATATTAAAAACTATTTGCATCATAATCCTAAAGATACAGTGATAACATACGAAAGAACCCTTGCAAATCAAATAAACAAAGACACCTTCTTTACAATATTTGTCCCTCGTTTACTAAATGAAGTCCCTGATATTAATAACGACTTTGCAAAAAAACTATTTCAATCAGACAAGCAAGACGAGTTTTACTTGGGTCTATACACTTTATACAAACGGTTTGCAGACAAAAACGACACTTGGCAACTCTTTGTAGACTATTTTAGAGACCAACCAGTAGAGAACATTCCTGGTTATCTAATTTACATTCTTGCACATCTTCCTTGGCATCCGGACATCTCTTATTTCAATGGGACAATGACTAAAGAAGCACAAGAATACGGTATGCTGCAATTGAAGCAGTTTGGCAAAACAGAAATTCTGAAACTATTTGAATTTATTGACGAAGAAAATTCAATTGCACGTGGGACATTGGGCCAATCAGCAGAAGCAATAATTTCGATTATACCGAACTTTAAAATTTTTCTCAAGGAAATCATTGAGACAGAAGACTTGGAATTAAAATTTAGAGAATTTGCAGCGATAATTTATGCTTATCATTTAGGGGTAAAAAGTTTAGATGTCCTTAAAGAAATTTCAGATGACCAATCTTGGTTCATTCCAGAGTTAATCAAGCATATCGAAGAGTTTGCAGATTTCAACCCATATGCATAAAAAAAGCGAGAAAGGCAACGCATAACTTTACCAACCCAAAAGTGGCGGTTTCAGAGATTAAATGCAGCTTTGTGCTTTTTATCAAATTAAATCACAGTCGAAAGAATTACACGCTGAAACCCGCACGGGGGTTGTATCAACGCAAACCAGCCCGACGTCAGTACACATTAAAATGAAACGATGAAAAGAGACGGCAGCAGATTTTCGGCAGAGGAATTGAATATAGTAATCAACAACTGGGAGTTGATTGCTAAGGAAAATAATGGCAGTTTTAAAATCAGGAAAGACACAATCGATTTAAGACCTTTGGAATGTCAGATAATCAATAAAAACAATATTGACCATCTTGAATTCGTGCTCTGTCAGCTGTATATTCATATTCCTTTTATGGGAAGCCATATCCTGATAAAAACCAACGAGACAAAACCACCAATTTTTGAATACCTTGTAAAAAACAATAGGTTTTCGTTTAGCATAAGAAATGAAGATTTATTTGATAAGTTTGCAAAAATGTTTGGAATGAATGAGTTGCAGATAGGAGATAGTTCATTTGATAAAAAATATTTTATAGAAACTGATGACAATAGATTCGTGCAAACATTTCTTGATGATAAAATCAGAAATTGGCTGAATGAAAATCAAATAGCCTATTTCGACCTGAATTCTCAAAAATCAAAAAACAAACTCAGCTTGTATTTCATTTTTGATGAGTTGAATATAGAACATATAAAATATCAGATTGAAATTTTTCAGTATTGTATTGAGAAAATAAACAACGCAACCTATCCGTACGGCATGGTCAGCAGCAGGCTGCAATAATCCACCGGGTATTGATTAAAAACGTTCCAAATGTTTTACAATGGTATGAAACTAATTACAACATTGATGCTTCTGATGATTTTGAACTTTTCTGCCATATCGCAGCAAGTAATAAATTTTGGGGTGTCGGATCAAATCACCATGTGTAGTGATGGTTATATTGATGATGCCGGAAATAGTATTGTGCTGATGTATAATGAGGTCAGTGGATTCATGATTGGTTCATTTGATCCTTATTTTAATACAAACTGGATAACCTCATTTGGTTGTGAACTCAATATTACTTAGAAAACAATCATATTAATATAAATCATCTGACACTTTGTATAGAGGGACAAGACGGAGAAATAATTGAAAGAGACCTGGCAGACGTTGCCGACGCAAACAGCAATATTTGGGGCAGACAAATTGAAAAAAGGAAATAAGAGAAGTATAACAGACTACAGTCCAAACCACCATGCTGCTTTTGCGTCAAACCTACTAACATTCAACCTGAAGTTTTGTGCTTCTAGAAAATTTATTCACAGTCGAAAGAATTATACGCTGAAACCCGCACGGCCGCTGCTTCGGCGCAAAAACTGAAAACGACAGAGTTCTTGTTATGACAGCCATACAAACATTAGAGAAATGAAAAGAATGAAATATTTCATCTGCATTTTATTGGTTTTATTAGTCGCATCATGCGACAATGGAACAAAGACCGTATCGGACAGTGCTCTATCGGACAAAACCCAAACCGACTCTTCCACAAACGACAGTGTTATGACCTTCTCGTTCGTGACGAATTTCAGCCATCCAAACATTACCAATAAATCGGACAGACAAATTGATATGCTATTTAATGGAATTGACAACTACTTAGGTGGACAATCAAATCCCAATGTTCGCTTTCACACAGAGTGTATGCGATGTGAACCTATTCAGGAATATATGGGCGGACTACTTTTTGCAAAGCGTCTGCTGATCTCGAATGACAAAATCACATATTTCAAGACAGACTTTGAAATACCCGACAGTATAAACCGAATAGAATTAATTTCGGACCTGGGAGAGAGAACAAATACAAAATTTGAATTTACAGACGGAAAGGGGAGTATCATGTATATGGGAAATTCATGTAATGATGCTGACTTTAATAAAGTTATTCTTTTTTATACAACTGGTGAAGTCATAATAGATAGTTTGATAAATGCATCATTTTTCGAGTATGATTCAGACGAAGACAGTCAAAAAGAGCAATATTTATTTGGCACAAGAAATTGCAGCCAGGAGTTTGTATTATTAAGAATCAGAAACCCCAAAGACAAAAAATGAATACGAACTATGCTGATCAATTTCAAGTGGATATAATAGCACAAACCAGTAACACAGCTTTTGCGTCAAAACAGCAAACATCAAACCTGAAGTTTTGTGCTTTTAAATAATTAAATCACAGCCGACAGAATAGCACGCTGAAACCCGCACGTGGGCTGCTGCTGCAAAAATCAGAAAGCGTTATTGCGAATTTTATAACACCACAATGAGAACTTTACTTTTACTCATAATTTCATTTGTCTTCTCAATGAAAGTTTCATGTCAGGAGATTGAATTTGGGAAATATCGTCTGTGTTATGATATGTACTGGAGATGTCATTTTCAGAATCTGTTGGAATTAAAAACGGACAGTACTTATGAATTCATTTATCTGGACGATACTCAAATGAAAATGACTCAGGGAACCTGGAGAATTGACTCAGGTTTTGTTGTTTTGACTCCTTTTATTATTCCAGACCCAATTCAGATTACTGACGTTTTCGAAGCATCAAATAAGAATTCCAAGAAGAATGTAATAAGCATAATTGAATCCTTTAAAGGAATTCCTAAACTTGAGATGAATTGTTTTTATGATGGGTATAAGAAAACAGTAGAAACAGACTCTTTAGGAGATTACTATTATGATGGGGCAGTTATTGATAGCTTAACTTTTTCCATTATGGGTCGGGAATTGAAAGTGATTTCTAAGCAGAAAAACACACCTTCAATGATGAGAGTAACTATTGACTCAGATTATAAAGATTTGGTTTATCAGCAACTTGGAATGAATAAAATAATGATTCGAAACGGAAAAATGATGGTGAAATACAAAGACGGTGAAGATGGAGAATTAAAAACTGAATACTTTGAAAGAATTGAATAACGACAACAGATACACGCTTTATCAAATACAATGAGCGGAAGAATAATCAATACAACACCTTTGTCGGGAGAATTTCCGGAGATTAGTTTTGGAGAGCATTTCAGGCATTGTCAATGGGTGGAATTCGAGGACAATGAATGTCAGAAATGGATTGGTTGCTTCCCGTGTGAGAACCCAAATGGATTTATATCAGACCGATTCTTTCTGCCACGCATGGTGTCATCATCCACCGTGTCATACTGATTGCGATAGCTATCGCAATGTTTAGGGATCTGCGGTGGATGATGATTACGTCATTTTTGTAAGAGCTATTGGACCACAAAATAATTCATTTTGTATGAAATGACTGAAAACCCGCCCGCAGTCCGGTTTGTGAATAGCTGAAGAACATGACAGGGCAATTAAAAAACCGAACCAACAAAAACACCATATGAAAAAAGTAATGAGAATAAGCGGACTTGTTCTGTTTATAATGATTGGACAAACATTATACGGACAGACTAACAAGGAAAAGGCACTTGAAAAAGCACTGGAAGCCATCAATCTGATGGATAACGGCAAAATTGATGAGAGCATTAAACTTCTTGAAGAAGCTCAGAAACTCGATCCCGACAGAATAGATTATCCGTATGAGATGGCTTATGCCTATTATTTAAAAGAGGATTATAAAGAAACCATTAAAATACTTGAAAAAAACATTAATCACAGGGATGTCAATGAGCGGCTTTTTCAGTTGTTGGGAAACAGCTACGACAATTTGGGAAAAACAGACAAAGCTTTTGAAACGTATGATAAAGGACTTAAAAAATTTCCAAACTCAGGAATCATTTATCTGGAAAAGGGAAATGTATACTGGGGAAAGAAGGAATATGAAAAGGCTCTCCCATTCTATGAAAAAGGAATAGAAATGGATCCCGCTTTTCCTTCCAATTATTACCGTGCGACTTTGATTTATTGCAGTTCGACCGAGGAAGTATGGGGCATGTTATACGGCGAAATATTTATGAATCTGGAGCGTAATACGGACAGAACTGTTGAAATAAGCAAACTCCTTTTCGATACATATACAAGAGAAATTAAATTTACTTCTGATACCTCTTTTTCAGTAAGTTTCAGCCAAAATGCCACAATGAATATTTCAGATTTGCAAAACCCTGACAAATTGAAACTTCCGTTCGGGATTGGCATTTATGAGCCAACATTAATGATGGCCATGATCAGTGAGAAATCAATTGATATGAATTCACTCGACAGAATACGCACCAACTTTGTTGAGGCTTATTTTAAAAACGGGAATGATGCAAAATACCCGAATATTCTCTTTGAGTATCAGAAAAAAGTTTTGGACGCAGGACACATGGAAGCCTATAATCACTGGATTCTGATGAAAGGTGATGAAGATGCTTTCGAAACCTGGTATTCAGCAAATACTGAAAAGTGGGATAAATTTGTGGAGTGGTTTACCGAAAACGGTCTGGAACTCAATAAATCCAAAAAGTTTTATAGCGGGCAATATTGAAAATTTTAGATACCTGATTCTGCCAGTAATATGTAATGGAGTCAATTGTTGAGTTAGCACACAGAACAACAGAATCAATTGTACAATATGAAAAAATCAATTACATCATTTTGTTTGGGTTATGCCTGATGTGTTTTGCATTCAACTCAGGTTCGAATACAAAAGAATCAAAAAGGGAAAGTTGTTTTCATACTCGATAGAATTGAATAAAATGGTGCCATTCGTTTTGTGTGAATGCCTGCAGGTGATGTAGTGGTTCGCTGAAAAATTTTTTAAATTCTGTCCTCTTCAGAATATTTGAAATACATTTGCCTTTGCAAAATGCTGTCAGTTGTGCAGAGTGACAATAAAGCAATGCGAAAAATAAACTGCACGTTGGTAAAATAAAAAGCTTTGGGAATATGAAGATTATTGCTGTGAATGGAAGTCCGAGAAAAGAATGGAATACCCATATTCTTCTTGAAAAGTGTCTGGAAGGAGCTAAAGAAACAGGCGCAGATACAGAATTGATCAACCTGTACGACATCCGGTACAAAGGCTGTACAAGTTGTTTTGCCTGTAAATTAAAAGGAAACAGATTATCCGCATGTGCCATGAAAGACGATCTGGAGCCTGTTTTACATGCCATCTGTGCATGCGATGTTCTTGTACTGGGCTCACCGATTTATTTTACATCTGTCACAGGTGAAATGAAATCTTTTATGGAACGCTTACTATTCCCTTACACGTCGTACGAAGGCAAACCATCCACATTCGGAAAAAAAATAAACACGGCATTTGTATACACCATGAATGCTCCTGGTTTTGCTTTGCCGCTTATCGGATACAATAAGCTTTTCAGGTATCACCGGAAGATTATGAAACACATATTTGGCCGGAGTGAATCTTTAATTGCGACTGCCACCTATCAATTCGACGATTACAGTAAATACGCCATGACCTATTTCGATGGCAGGAAGCGATTGCAGAGGCGTGAAACGGTATTTAAAGAGGATTGTAAAAAGGCCTTTGATCTTGGAAAAAGACTTTGTACAAGGATATAAAGCATAGCTACATCATTCCGGACCAAATAATAAAATCTTCAAGTGGTTTTTCAACAGCTTGGATTCTGCTATTACTCTTGATGTCATCCAGAGCCCCGCTTATGTCATTCTGACTCGTCGCGGCGAGCACCAGCAAAACGCTTTTTTCAACCTAAAATCAAATGACTCAAAAGCTGCTGTCACGCTGAGCCCCGCCGCTGTCATCCTGAGACCCGCCGCTGTCATCCTGAGCGGTTCCGATAGCTATCGGAACGAAGTATGAACAGCGGGGTAAACTCCGTCGATCACGATAGCTATCGTGAAAAAAATGACACATTAAGTTGCTGTCATCCTGAGTTTCGCTCCCGTAGCGTTTCTTGCGAAATAGCTTGCGAAGTATCGAAGGAGACAGCGAAAATCAACAAAAGAAAGAGTCGGGAGTATCGAATGAGATCCCGTCTCGGTGGACGGGAATTACGTTCGACTTCTTTTGTTGATTTTCAGAGTTTAAGCAAGTGTGTCATTAGCAGCGGTTCCGATAGATATCGGAACGAAATGTCGACAGCGGCGCAAACTTCGTCGATCACGATAGCTATAGTGAAAAAAGTGAAAATGTGGCAAACACAATATTCCATCGTCCGCCAGGCTTCGTTTTGTGCAGTATTTTTCTGGCGTTCACTGGGGCAAAATGGAATCGTTGTGTATGCTGCAAAATCAACAATGTCCGTAAATCGAATTACAATGTCGAACATTATTCAAATCCGATGAAAACAATAACACTGATCTTATTATTTTTATTGATGTCAAATGTGTCACGGCCACAATTGATTATTATAGGCGGACTTCCGGATGGTACCGAAAAGTTGGACATGTCATTTGATATTGATACGCTGTCAATCAGTAATGACAGCGTGTTTGTTGTTGTCAGAAAGTATCAATCGGAGACATTGGTTTTTGAAGAGGAACAAATTTTCCTTAAACATCAGGTGGTTTTTCACGGATTATCACGACAGTGGTATGAAAATGGAAAAAGAAAATCAGAAGGGAAATTCCGCTATGGCAAGAAATGGGGCCTTTGGAGTTATTGGGACGAGGACGGAAACCTATCACAGGATACCGACCAGAAAGATCAGGAAATACAGTTTAGAGGCGCCACCGATTATATTTATCTGGAAGGCGTAAAAGTGAAAATCAGAAAGGACAATGAATAGTTTGTATTTGATAAGCATTGCATTGGTGCTTGTTTCGGCTTTCCAGAGCTGTTCTCAGAAGGAAACAGACATTCAGGAAGACACATATGAGCTGGTAGAAATATTTGCGGACTCAACTGAAATCGGAAATACTGGCCTGCATAAAGTTGAACTGGCTAAGTATATAAATACTGAAAAGGATTCATCCTTTATTACAATGAAATTATTCATGAAAAAGAATAATAATTGGCTGCTGGTACAGAATGATACAATTCCTTCAAACAGTTTAACAAAACTTAATCCTGAAATAAAAGATTATAATTCCGACGGACTACAGGACCTGATATTTTGTTCTGATATTGCAGCCAACCTGGCCAATGCCGAATATACGATACTGTTATTTATGAAAAATTCCAACAGACTGGAACCAATAGGAAAGGGCTGGAACATGACGTATTCGGAGACACTGAAGATGTTCAGAGAAAAATACATTTCATCAACTACATACAGTCGTTTTTTTAAGATTCAGGGAGATAGTCTGACAAAAGTTTTTGAAATTGATTTAGCTCCCACACATGAATATATTACGGAATTTGGTGATGATGGAAAAGTAATTAAAGCCGATTCCACATTCCTGAAATCAGCCGATGAGACTTTGCCGGCAGTAAAACATTGGATCAGAGAATGGGCAATTAAAGACACGCTTTATTAATGACACTTAAAGATCGTTGTCAATGAATTATAAGCAGCATCAGAAAAAACATATGAAATACCTGTTACTTGTTTTGGCTTTGATCATCAACAGTTGTGTCATTACCAATACACCCGGATTTTATAACGGATACAAAAAACTATCTGATCATGAAAAGGAACAGGTAATCTTTTTAGACGACAGTTCGGAGATTGGGGATTTAAACAATCGGAGACAGATTGTTGCAATAAACGGCAGGCAGCTGCTGACTTTTGCGAAAGGGATTGACTCGCTGCTGATTTATACCTGGGGCCCCGACTGCTCTTCGGAATCATGCATTTTAGTTGCAGCATGTCAGAAATATTGTAATGCCAGAAACTATAAGCTGGCCGTTGTGGCCGAGTACTATAATATGCAGGCAATGAATGCGCAGAATGTTGCAGACTTGCCTGTTTTGATTGCCAATCATACATACTACAACAAGTACTATGCAATCAGCCTGAACAAGGCATTCATGAAGGACTTGCTGAAAGAGTCAGATCAGTAGTATGATCCTGCAGGTGGCAGATTCTTGTTGCTTTCTCATGGTAAATTGATCAGACAAATCAGCATGCTTTATTAAAAATGCAAATGTTTGTGAGTACACAATTTTTCTGAAAACAGCATCACAAACAGTAAACAAAAAATGGGCAGCAATACGACTGAAAGAAATTTCTTCGACTTATTCAATAATGACTTTGCATTGTTGAAAGCGAAATTCAATGTTAACTCAGATGAGTTGCCAATCGATGTTCATATTAAAAATCTGCCTGGCAAAAAGACGGGAACAAAAGATCTGAAAAAACTTGCAATGATGTGCACTGACCATAAAACAGCAGACTTTGTTGAGTTTTATTCAAGACATAACGGGTTTGAACTGGCAACTGTTGTACATCCGGTAAATGCACTTAAAAAAACACTTCTCCGGCAATTACCTGCTTCTGACCTGGGTAAATTCACCAAACAATATTTACCGGGCGGAAAGCTGGCGTGGACAATTGATTTGAATAAGGCAAAAGCACTTTACCGTGGGGAGCACAAATGGTTAGCCTTTGCTGAGGTTGATGGCGGGCCGGCTTGTCTGACAATTTTTCTGGACGGTGAAAATGCCGGAAATGTTTTTCTGCTGAATCCACAACCCCATTTTAATATTTTAAAACCAATTGCAAAATCATACAGCCTTTTGTTGGAAAGAATAGCCAAAGACCCGGCGGCATTTTTCAGGTTGATCAGAGCTTATGTGACAATAGAGCGTGACGATAAACAACGTTACGGATATGTTCCTGTTGAATACGAATTCTGAAAACGATGAGCAACAACTAATGAACATCACTGAAAACCATTTTTGTCATTTTGTGCCGCCGCTTCTGTCATTCTTAGACATGCTTATGCCTCTCTAGTACTAGCTTCTGTCACATTGAGCCCCGCCGCTGTCATCCTGAGTGTCCGCCAGCTGGCGGACGTATCGAAGGATGCAGCGGGGTAAACTCCGTCGATCACGATAGCTATCGTGAGTCGGCTGCGAAAATCAACAAAAGAATGGTCTGTATCGCCAGGAAATAGTTTAACATTTTATTATTTAAGAGGAGCTCTGGAATTTCATTATAACATTACGAATGTTTTGGCTTGTAGAAATAAGCCGCTGACGATGTTTACTCCTTCAGGACAGCTGCTAATTATTCCGGATTGAAAACATTTTAGCTACAACCCGCATAAATACTAATTCCTAATACCTTCAGCAACAAGTGATATGAAGAATATTTTTTCCATATTGTTTTTAATGACCACCTTCACCACCATGGGGCAGAATCTTTTCAACGATTCAATAAAGATGGTTGTAAAAAGTGAACTTGAAAAAAGGCTTCCGGAGAAATGGCTGATTGCCTGGGATGCAGACACACTTGAAGTATCTCTTGTTGACACCAATGGAATATACAGATACGTGGGTGATGCGCCATTTTTTGAAAATCGTAATAAGAATTTCAAGAACGAAAAGGCCCTTCTGCGCTGGTACAAAACGGATTATCTTGTAAATAATCCTGATTATGCATACGCTTCGGACACCTTTACCATTGCTGTTGATTTTGCCACACCTTGGACACAGAGCCGGATTGACGCCATGAAAAAGAGTATTGATTCTGCTTCGTCTGTCATAAAAACCATGCATTTGAAACAATATATCTGCGATAATTATTTTTGGAATTCTTCCAAATCAAAACAGGTATTACCCTTTTATTCAGGCAGACTGAATTGTTCATGTTTTTTCGACGATGGAACCATGTACCGGCGCGGTGATCCAATGGTTGTGCAATACGAAAACGGTATTCCCAGGCTGATTGAAATATCTGACAAAGTTTTTATGATTAAACAAATCTTGGCAATGACTTTGGGAATTAATGAGTATTGTTTTGAGTGCAGGTGTAAGCAATAGTTCTAAAACTTAAAAAAATGCAACCCTTGAACAGCAGGATGATATACAGCGGCAAATCGAAAATCTTTGTAAGTCAAATTAATTAAATACATTTTCAAAATGAAAAACCTTGTCAAAATTGCAGCTATTGCGTTGTTTAGCTTGTTTTATGTACAGGCAAATGCTCAAACCCTGGGACTAAAAGCCGGGCTGAATTTATCAAACATGCTTGATGAAGATGATGATACTACCTACAGTCAGGACTACATGAGGAATCCCGGATTTCATATTGGCGCAACCATCGATGTGCCGTTTAATAATTTTTTGTCATTTGAATCCGGATTACTGATGACAACCAAGGGGATGAAATATGTGGATGAAGTGTCAGGAGCTACAGTAACACTGAAAGCGAATCTTTATTACCTGGACATTCCTTTCACTTTAAAAGCATCTTGTGAATTAGAAGAGAAATTTAAAATATTCGCAGCAGCCGGTCCATATGCGGGTGTTTGTTTTAGTGGTAGGACATTAGTTACTGCCGAATACCAGGGAGAAGAAGAAACGGTCGAAAATTTAATCAAATTAGGTAATCATAAGGATGAAGATGTTTTAAAGCGACCTGATATGGGATTGACCTTTGGAGGTGGTTTTGAAATCTATTCTATAACAATAGGAATTTCATATGACCTTGGATTGTATAATATTGCTACTGATCAGGATAATGGTACAACCGTTAAAAACCGGGTTTTGAAATTTTCAATTGGTTGCAATTTTGGGAACTAAATGGCTGTTCGGATATGCTGTCACTCTTATACTTTCTGAAAAAAACGACTGAAAACAATTTGAATCTGCAATTGTAAATATCATGGAACAGCGGGATTATATAATGCGCGAAATTGAAAAGATCGGAGCTTTGTTACGCGCTATCCGGAGAAGACTTTTTGGCGGCAAACGAAGCAGCGAAATGAGTCTGAATGACCAGTTTGAAAGCGCCAGAGAAGAATTGCTCAACGAAACGAATTTCGATCTGAATACATTTTTACATCCGGACACCGAATACACCAATGAATATATTCTGGGTTTCGCAGGATTCAGCGCCGAAAACATTGAACTTCTGGCCGACTTCCTTGCAGAAATTGGCCGTAGTGAAGACAACAGTGATGCGAAAAAATATCTCGGAAAAGCGCTTCAGCTCTATGATTTGTGCGCATTAAAAAGTAATGCGTTTTCGTTTGAAAGGGAGAAAAAAATGAATGCGATAAAAAGTGTTCTGAATGGATGATGGTGCAGTCGTAAAAAATGTGAAATTGCGATTGATGTATCATCTTGAACAAATCAATTATTAATCAATATGAAAAAATTTCAGCTTTTTTGCATCATGATGTTGATGCACAGTTTTGTATCGTACGGGCAGGAAACAAGAAAGATTCTGGAAGAAGGACAGCTTCTGTATCGTCTTGAAAAAGCCTCGTGGTACGGCACCGATGATTTTCTGGTTCGCTTTCCGGATAAAAGAGACAGTATTGGCGGATATCTTTCCTATATCGGTGACAAGAACCGGGTGGTAAATATTTTTTTCAGCAAAAATAATCCCGATGTTATTCTTGTACGTTATTCTTTTGACAGTATTCCTGTCGCAGTGCCACTTGAAGTTGATTCGGTAAACCGCACGGCAAGCCAGATAGAGAAGGATCTGATTGACATGAGACAGGATGCGGTGAAGCAGGTTGTGCAAAACAAAGATGATTTCTTTTCGTTTTACAAAAACACATCGCTGAATTTTATTCCTTTAATCAGTGAAAAGGAAAGAAAGGTGTTTATATTGACTGGCCCTCAGATTCCGGGTGTCGTTATTATTGGAAATGACTATGTACTTACCTACGACAAAAAAAACAAATTCAAACAGAGAGAAAAGATTCACAGCTCAATTCTGCAGTTTTCCTATGCATCTGAAGATCCCGAAAACAAGCTGACATCGACCTATCACTCGCATGTGCTTTCCGATTGTATCAGTTCGACCGATATCTGCACGCTTTTGTTGTACAAGGAATTTGTTGAATGGAAACAACATTATGTTGTCAGTAAAAAATATGTTTCAATTTTTGATTTGGAAAAGGAAAATCTGGTGATCATGACAAAAGAAGCATGGGATAAAATAGGTCAGACAACTGAAGAGAAATTGTCGGAGTGATGCTGTATAAAACATTATCTGTAGTTTTAATGAAAAAACTATTCGGAATATTGACGATTCTTTTTTTTCTGTCATCGTGCGATTGTCTGCAGATTGTGTCGGGCGTTGTTGTTGATAATGAAACCGGAAAGCCTTTACAGGGCGTTGTTGTATACGATAAATACGAACCCGGAAACAAAACCACCACGGATTCTTCGGGGTATTTTCTTTTACAGGATATTGTCGGCGGTTGTTTCCGGTGTCCGCCGATGACGGTTGTAGCCGGCATGCAGCGCTACGAGCAGGCCGAAGTTGTTATTCCGTCAGGCAGCAAAAGAACCATTCAGTTGCAGCGAAAGTACGATCATACTGCAACACTGCAAACACTTCATGGGCGTTGGATACACGATCAGGACAGCCTTGCAACTGTATATGCCGATGAAAATACATGGATCTTTATGTACGGTAATTCGCCCACAGAGAAGGATGATATTTTTTCTGTCACCATTGCTGATCGGTTGCCTGAATTTTCGACTGAAAAACAATTGTCGGGATATCTGATTCTGTCAAATTCCTTCGACACGTTGCAATATGAAATTCTTACGTTGAATGATAGTAGTCTGAGTTTAATGTATCTTCCAGCCGGGAAAATTCACGTGTATAATAAGATGAAATAAATTTGCTGTAAGCAGCGTTTTTACAAAAGATCATCTCGAAAAACCCGTTTTGTCATATTGAGCCCCGCCGCTGTCATCCTGAGTTTTTCTAAGCGAAGCGCAGAAAAGTATCGAAGGAGACAGCGGGATAAGCTCCGTCGAAATATCGATTCAATCAACTAAATATCAGCTTTGCACTGTTTCTGAAAGACTCGTTGATTGCATACAAAACGAGGTTTTTAGAGATGCCCAAAAACAAATTCATGAAAAAAATAATTTTCTTGTTTTTAATGGTTCTGATAAGTCCGGAATTTTATGCACAGATTTCCTCCGGTACGCTTGCGGGTGAATATAAGTATGTACATCAGGATCTTGATTCAGCCTATCTGATTCTAAAGGCCGATTCAACCTTTTCGTACTACTGGCGTTGGAATGATTTTAAAGGTTGCACACATGGTAATTGGATAAAAAAGGGTAAATACATTTATTTGAACAGCGACACATTGCCCAATCTGAAATCAACGAAAGATAAAGACCGGTTTACAGTTCAGGCCTCGCGCGATTCAACACTGAAACAGTCCGTAATTCGTTTGAAGGATGCGAATGGTGTACCCATTATGAATGCAGATTGCTGGACTGATCAATCCCGTTTTAAAACGGATTCTTCGGGCGTGGGCAGGATGGATGAAGACAATCCCCGCTACATCAGTATTTCAATGAAATTTGCTGATTCGTTTATAACGTTTCACAATAAAGATAAAAACAATGTTTTTGATATCACCGTTCTTGATGTCAACCTGCATTACCTCTACAAAAAGAATGAATTTTTGCTTCCTGTTTATGTAAACAATTCACTCTATCTGAAAGAAGGATTTAGTGATAAAAAAGCGACCTATGAATTCAGGAAAGTAAAATGAATTGGTAAAACGCCGTCTCAAAAAAGTTGCAAAATAATTTAATCCCTCAGCTATGAAAACCAAAGTTTTCTCAATCGCATTATTGTTATTCATTTCATGCAGCGCATTCGGACAAAAGGTGCTGACTGTTGATTTTGATTCGGTCAAAGTTAAAATTTCGGATCAATCATCCGCGTATTATTATCCGGACCTCATCAAACGTTTTGTTGACGGTGACACGACGTTAACCAGCGATGATTATTTCTATATTTACTATGGAAGTGCTTTTGCTGAAAATTACAATCCATACGGTACAAGCGACAATGAAGAAAAATTCTATGAGTTCTACAATGAGCGAAAATATAAAAAGGCTATTCCGTTTGGAGAAAAAGTATTGAAGGAAAATCCGGTTAATCTTACCATGTCCTTCAAAATGCTGGTTTGTCATCACGTACTTGGTGATTCGGCAGGTATGAAAAAATATGTGCTGCGGCATCTGAATTTACAAAATGTAATATTCAACAGTGGTGATGGCAACAGTATCGAAACAGCTTATGTTGTATTAAACGTGAGCGATGAATACAATCTTTTATTCAGTATGGAAAGAAAGTCGATACGACAGGCACTGGTGGGAGATACGGATGTTTTGACAACGATATTTGAAGACGAGAAAAGTGATAAAAACACCAAAGACATCTACTTCAATGTCCGGATGCCGCTGGATTACCTGGACCGCAGCTTGTCGGGAAATGATGAATGAGCATTTTGTTTATATTTGTCCTGTCGCTTTGAATGGTTGCTTTATGCAATTAAATAATTCCAATAACATGTCTATATGAAAAAATTTCAGCTCTTTTGCATTCTGATGCTGATGTTTGGTTTTGTTTCGTCAGGGCAGACCTACAAACAACAATTCAATAAACTTCTTTCAAAAAAGGATACAGCCGGGCAGGCGAAGCTGCTTTCACAATGGGAAGCAACTGACAGCAACGATCCGGAATTGTATATTGCATATTTTAATTACTATGTAAACAAAAGTCTGAAAGAAGTTATTGTCCTTGGCGATAATCCAAAGGGAGATCAGGTTCTTGAATTACAGAATCAGGACAGCACAGCCGGAGACCAGCCTGCATACCTGTACAGCGACACTTACTACGATTCTGTTTTATTGAATCAGGGATATCGTTATATTGACAAAGGGATTGAAAAATTCCCTGACCGTCTTGACATGCGTTTCGGAAGAATTTATATGCTGGGTGAAACCGGCGATTATACTACGTTTACAACTCAGATTATTCAAACAATTGATTATTCGGCCATCAATAAAAACCAATGGTTATGGACCGATGGCAAACCGCTTGACAATCCGCAGCATTTTATGCTCAGTTCCATTCAGGGTTACCAGAGTACTCTCTACGACACCCAGGATGACAGCTTGCTGAATAATATGAGAAGTATTGCCGAAGCGGTATTGAAATATTATCCCGATCATATTGAAAGTTTAAGCAATATTGCAGTTGTGTTTATGCTGCAAAATGAATATGACAAAGCGCTGGAGGCCTTGTTCAAAGCCGAAAAGCTGAATCCGGAAGACGGTGTTGTTTTGAGTAATATTGCTCATACATATAAGCTGAAAGGTGATAACCAGAACGCAATTATATATTATGAGCGTGTGATTAAATATGGTAACAACGAAATGCAGATCTATGCAAAAAGTCAAATCGAAACACTGATTAAAATGAAGGATTGAGAATGAGGTTTAATACCGGTGAAAATGTAAACGAGAAAACTCTGTTGGTGAAACGCGCTTTAATGGATTATTTATAATGCCAGGCCCCGGGATGCTATTAATTGTATACATGAAAGATTTAATTTTGGACCTGTATTCTTCGTCAATGAATGTTTTATAAATGGATTTCATACCATGAAAATAGTTTTGATTATTGTTCTTCTATTTGTCTGTAAATCTTCAGTGTCATTCGGACAAAGTCCCTGTGGCTTTGAAAACGAAGTCAGTGATTTGGGAATTGGAGTTGTTGAATGCCCCGAATCTGTTGTGATTTTTAAGGATAGGTTTCTTCGCGACACGCTTGCTGAAATTCAATTGTACAGTCCGGATATGAATGCAATGAAAATTTGCAGTATGTTTTTCAAGCCTGATTATGGCATACTTCATTTTGCCTGTCTTGCACAATATCCCAATTCTTATAAAGTGCTTGTCAATTCTAATGATTCTGCCTTTCTTGAAAGGAAAAACGATTTGATTTTCAAAACATGGCCTGAGTATTTATTGAATGTGTATGGTCTTCGCAGAAAGCTATCCTTAAATGCGGATGCCGTACAGCCGGTCATTATTGACCTGGCTGATCCAAAAGATACTTTGACAATTCCGGAAGGTCATGAATTATTTTGTCCGATAGAGGTGAAGGGCGATTGGATTAAAATTCAATATGATTGTGACAAGAACCAGGAGATTCTTTGCAGCGAAAAAGAAATGCATTGCGAAACTCCGCTTGTGGGTTGGATCCGGTGGCGGAGAGATCATGAATTTCTGATTGAGATTTGCATTCTTCCATAACATAGGGCATCTCAAAAAACCTCTTTTTGTCATGCTGAGTCCCGCCGCTGTCATCCTGAGTTTTTCTAAGCGAAGCGAAGAAAAGTATCGAAGGAGACAGTGGCGCAAACTCCGTCGAAGAGTCAATATTGGAGCAAATTCAGCCGAAGCGTCAATGAAATAGCTGCAATTGAATATCTTTGTATATTTGACCAATAGAGCAGTATTATTGCTCAGAAATTTTTGTTGTTATTGTATTTACCTGAAATTAATTTTACTTGTAAATGGAAGAATCAGATAACAGATCAACACTCAGTGAACTGTCTGAAGTTGCACAGCTCACGAATAGAAAAATATTTGTATCAGAAGCTCCTTATCCGGGCTCTGCAATGGATCCGGTAACTTTGCACAGAAGGACTGTTTACATGCCGGATTCTAAAAACAACCATTGTTTCCTTGCAGCTTTTAGCGACCCGAAAAGTTAAAAAAAAACAATATGTTTTTTGGCGTTTTTATAACGATTCCAAGTCCATTGAACAGCAATTTTGAGATTAGAAAAAAAGATACAATTGACAGGTTTAATCCTTTTCTATCGCACAAATCATTAAAACTTGGAAGCTACTCGTTTGATAAAAGATCGGTGATCAGTGGTAACGATGAACGATGGATGAGAAAAGTTCTTTCCTCCAATCAAACGCAGCAACTGATCCTGGAAGCGCTGGCAATGAAGGAATATTGGTTTGCCGGCCTGAATTCTGTGGATTTGGGATTTATTCCTGATTATAAGCAGCAATCCTGTTTTGGAATATTTACAAGACAGGCATGGATAGTGGATAAGAGCAGGATAGATGCACTGTTTCAGCTTGTCAGGGAATTGGACAAACTGATAAAGTTTTGAATACCGTTTTTAAAAATCCATTGCCTTCGCTATAAAGAGGAGCAATTAAATATTCTCCAACAGTATTTTATTAATTTCCATCTTTGATGAAGTTCAGGATTGGGTGTCGTGGAAATCCTGAAAGAACCGTATTCATAAAATCAAATCAGGTTTTTTAGTGTCTTTGTGCCTTTGTGGCAAAACTACCAGACTCCCGAAATTTCATTAATTTTGCAGCAACTCATTTCATCATGGAACATCCGCTGAAAGTTTACAACTCGCTGACGCGAAAGAAAGAAGATTTCATTCCCATTAACCCGCCATTCGCAGGCATGTATGTGTGCGGGCCTACCGTATATGGCGATCCCCATCTGGGCCACGCCCGCCCGGCCATCACATTTGACGTGGTTTTCCGCTATCTGCAGCATATCGGCTACAAAGTACGCTACGTGCGCAACATCACCGATGTGGGCCATCTCGAAAACGATGCCGACGAAGGCGAAGACAAAATTGAAAAGAAAGCCAAACTCGATCAGCTCGAACCCATGGAAGTGGTGCAGTATTACACCAACCGCTACCACCGCTACATGGATGAACTCAATGTCCTGAGTCCTTCCATCGAGCCTCATGCGTCCGGACATATTCCCGAACAGATTGACATGGTTCAGAAAATCCTTGACAACGGTCTGGCCTACGAAGCAGAAGGTTCAGTGTATTTCGACGTTGAAAATTACAGCAAAAAATATCCCTACGGCATTCTTTCCGGCCGCAATGTCGATGAGCTTTTATCGAATACCCGCGAACTCGACGGACAATCCGAAAAGCGCAATGCAGCCGATTTTGCCATCTGGAAGAAAGCTTCACCCACGCACATCATGCGCTGGAAGTCGCCCTGGAGCGACGGTGTGCCTGGCTGGCATATGGAATGCTCGGCCATGGGCGCCAAATATCTGGGAACTCCCTTCGAAATTCATGGCGGCGGAATGGATTTATTGTTTCCGCATCACGAATCCGAAATTGCACAATCGATGGCTGCCAGCGGTGTTCAGCCGGTCAAATACTGGTTGCACAACAACATGATTACCATCAATGGTCAGAAGATGGGCAAGTCGCTGGGCAATTTTATTACCCTCGAAGAATTTTTCACCGGCAGCCACGCCATGCTCGAACAGGCTTATTCGCCCATGACCATTCGCTTTTTTATTCTGCAGGCCCATTACCGTGGTACGGTCGATTTCTCGAATGCCGCTCTGCAGGCCTCGGGCAAAGCATACGAACGTTTGATGAAAGCGTTTGACAGACTCGATTCCATTGCAACCGGTGCCGCCGGTGAGTTCGATGTGAACAAGCTTTCGAAAGATTGCTACGAAGCCATGAATGACGATTTGAATACACCCATGGTCATTGCTGCATTGTTCGATGCCGTCAAGTTTATCAATGCTGCTGCCGATAAACAGATGTCAATGTCCGAAGAGCAGAAATCGGCTTTGATGAAAATCAGAAAAGATTTTATCGGCGATATTCTCGGGCTGAAGCAGGAAAGCGCAGTAGCCGCATCCGGCAAGGGCGTTGAAGATGATCTGATGAAACTGATTATTGAATTACGCCTGAAATACCGTCAGGATAAAAACTTTGCCATGTCCGATTTTATCCGCGATGAGCTGAAGAAAGCCGGTATCGAGCTTAAAGATACCAAAGAAGGAACGGAGTGGATTAAAAACTAAAAAGCGCTTCAAATCCGTTATTGAACTGACTGATAAAAACATTGAAATGAAAACAAAAATTCTGGCTTTGACTGTCCTGGTTGTGTTGCTGAATGCGTGCGGAAATAAGGATAAAAAAGGAAGCGAAAATCAATCTGCAACTGTTGATGAAACCATTAAGGTTCCGGCATTCAATGCCGACAGTGCCTATTCATTTGTGGAAAAACAGATTTCGTTTGGGCCGCGGGTGCCGGGCACCGATGCACATCTGAAATGCCGCGACTGGCTTGCAGCGCAGCTTGAGCGCTATGGTGCGAAAGTAACGGTGCAGAATATTCAGGTGCGTACCTACAATGGTTTAATCCTTTCGGGCTACAATATTATTGGCAGTATCAATCCTGAGGCTAAAACCCGGATTATGCTGTCGTCGCACTGGGACTCACGTCCGTATGCCGATTGGGATCCGGATAAGGCCAATCACTCCAAACCCGTTCCTGGAGCCAACGACGGCGCATCGGGGGTGGGCGTGTTGCTCGAAATTGCACGGGTGATGCAGCAAACAAAACCTACGGTTGGTGTCGATATTTTCTTCTGGGATGTGGAAGATTATGGCGAACCTCAGGATGCTCAGGGCTCGAATAAAGAAGATGCCTGGGGTCTTGGATCGCAGTATTGGAGCAAGAATCCGCATGTTGCCGGCTATTCGGCCCGGTACGGAATTCTGCTTGATATGGTTGGTGCGAAAGACGCTACTTTTTATCAGGAAGGTTTTTCAATGAAATTCGCTTCAACCATTGTTGATAAAGTATGGAATCATGCCGATGCGCTTGGCTATGCAGCCTCGTTTATCAGCACCGAATCGAACCCGATAAACGATGATCATCTTTATATAAACAAATACGCCAATATTCCCACCATCGATATCATTCATCAGGACAAGAACTCCCCGACCGGGTTTTATCCCTACTGGCATACTGTAAAAGACGACATGAGCCAGATTGATAAAAACACGTTGAATATGGTCGGTCAGGTTGTACTCCGCACGGTGTTTTACGAAAAGTAAACAGAACGCGGCTACGCATACTTTCCGGGCTCGCAAATGTTCAACAGCTCGCTGTTGTGGTAAAACATATGCAGTTTTCTGTATATAAAAAAATAATTAAAAAAGTTAAAAATAGGAAATAATAAGTGTTATATTTGCCATTAATTAACCAATAAATATTTGACATATGAAATCAGTTGTGAAATTTTTTGTTTTGATGATGGTGTCTTCATCTTTAATGCTGAGTGGATGCAAAAAGGACGAAGAGGATGATACTCCCACAACACCAACCTACACCAATGTCTTATCTGCAAAAATAAATGGGGTGGCTTTTTCGGCTAGTGTACCCATAGCTCAAATGGCGATGGGCATTTTGCAAATCGGTGGATCGAATGCTGCCGGTTCCATGCAGATTTGGCTCCCTTATGATGTCACCCCGGGAACATTTACTGTAACCGATAATACTGATGAACAAATCTTTTGGAGCGTTGGACAGGACTCCTATTGGCCGGGCACCGGTACCATTGTGGTAACCAAACACGATGTTGTAAACAATATAATTGAAGGCACTTTCACAGCCAGTCTCGAAGAAATGGAGTCGGGTGCTAATGCTGAAATCACCAATGGCGTGTTCAAAATCACCTATATTGAACAGTAGATTTTCAGAGTCTTTATAATTTCAGAATACAGCCTCTTTTGGCTGTATTTTTTTTTGATACATTTGCGAAAACAAGTGTTATGCGTTTCTTCCGATTGACAATGCTTTGGATTTTGTTGTGTATCGTCTCAACGACGTGCTATGCTCAGAAAAATATGTATGTTGCGCCCACCGATTCTCTGGTCATACGAAAACTTGATCAGTGGCAGGATCAGAAATTCGGACTGCTTATGCACTGGGGGCTGTATGCACAACTTGGTGTAGTTGAGTCGTGGGGACTTTGTTCCGAAGATCAGGACTTTCAGAATCGCAACGGCATGGATTATATTGATTATAAAAATCATTATTTCGGACAGATTAAAAAATTCAATCCGCAGCAGTTCAATCCCGATGCATGGGCCGAAGCCGCTCAGAAAGCCGGAATGAAGTATGTTGTATTTACAACAAAACACCACGATGGATTTTGTATGTTCGATACAAAACAAACCGATTTCAAAATTACTTCGGGCGAATGCCCCTTCAACAGCAATCCCAAAGCCAATGTTGCAAAATTTGTTTTCGAAGCCTTCCGCAACAAAGATTTTATGGTGGGCGCCTATTTTTCTAAACCCGACTGGCATTGTCCGTCGTATTGGACGCCGTTGCTGGCCACGCCCGACAGAAACTGCAATTACGACACACGCAAATATCCCGGCCGCTGGAAGGAATTTCAGAATTACACCTACAATCAGATTGAAGAGCTGACATCCGAATACGGAAAACTTGATATTCTCTGGCTCGATGGTGGCTGGGTGCGCCCCGATTCTACCATCAACGACGAAGTACGTTCGTGGGGATACAATATTCCGAAGTACGAACAGAACATCGATATGCCGCGCATTGCTGCCATGGCACGAAAAAATCAACCAGGTATTCTTATCGTGGACCGCACTGTTCACGGGCCTTTCGAGAATTACCGCACCCCCGAGCAAAGCATTCCCGACTCCATCCTGCCATATCCGTTCGAGACCTGCATGACCATGACGGATAACTGGGGATTTGTTCCCAACGCTAATTATAAATCTGCCGAATCTATCATCAGATCTATGGTTGACGTTGTTTCGAAAGGCGGAAATTTTTTACTGAATGTGGGACCAACACCGCAGGGAACATTCGAAGAGAAGGCCATTTCAACATTGAACGAAATTGGAAAATGGATGTCAGTGAACGGCGAAGCTATTTACGGAAGCCGCTTCTGGAAACAGTTTAAAGAGGGTGACGCCATTCGTTTTACCCAATCCAAAGATGGAAAATATCTGTATGTTTTTGCGTTAACATGGCCGGGAAAATCGATGATATTACCGTGCATCACGGAGAAGAAAAATTTCAAAATTCATTTGCTTGGTTCGAAAGAAAAGATAAAATCTTCGGCCGGAGCCAATGGATTAACGCTTTATATGCCAGATTCCATGCAGGATGCAGGCAAGCGCCCGACAGCTTATATTTCAGTTTTCCGCATCACACTTAAATAAACGGTCATGCGTTATTTTTTTCTGATTGTTGTATTGTTTTTGGCAATATCTGAAACTCCGCTCAGAGCGCAGGATACATTGCCCTATAAGAATCCACGGCTGAGCACCGAAACACGCGTGGCAGATCTTTTGAGTCGCATGACGCTGGAAGAAAAATTCTGGCAGCTGTATATGATTCCCGCCCCGATGGATGTTGATCTCACGAAGTATCCGCATGGAGTTTTCGGATTTCAGTTTGCAACTGCCGGTCAGGCCGGTAATGAGTCTGAGCAGATGATGGATTACACCGCTGCGGGCATCAGGGAAACCAGAAAGGCCATCAACCGCGCGCAAAAATATTTTTTGAATGAAACCCGTTTGGGTATTCCGATCATACCATTTGATGAAGCTTTGCATGGGCTGGTGCGCAAAGGGACTATCTCATTTCCGCAATCCATTGCAATGGCAGCTACGTTCGATACTGCGATGATGGCCGATGTTGCTTATGAGATTGCTTCTGATGTAAAAGAACGCGGCATTCGGATGGTGTTGTCGCCTGTGCTGAATGTGGCTGTTGATGCGCGCTGGGGCAGGGTAGAGGAAACCTATGGCGAAGATCCGTTTCTGGTGACACAGATGGCGCTGGCCTTTATCAACGAATTTAAAAAAAAGGGAATCATTACAACACCCAAACATTTTATTGCCAACTCAGGTGATGGCGGCCGCGACAGCTATCCGGTGCAATACAATGAACGAATGATGGAAGAAGTTTTTTATCCGCCATTTAAAGCGGTCATTGATAAAGGACTGGCAACTTCAATCATGACCGCCTATAATTCATATAATGGTAAACCCTGCTCGCAGAGCTATTCTCTGTTGACGAAAAAACTGAAAAAGGAATGGGGCTTCCGTGGATTTGTTATCAGCGATGCAGGCGCAACGGGTGGTGCCAATGTGTTGCATTTTACCGCAAAGGATTATGCCGATGCAACAAAGCAATCGATAGAAGCAGGACTGGATGTCATTTTCCAGACATCGTACGATCATTATAAGTTGTTTTATGAGGCGTTTCAAAAGAACCTGATAGACCCGAAAGCCATTGACAGCGCGGTGGTTCGTGTACTTCGTGCCAAGTTTGAACTGGGTTTGTTTGAATATAAGTATTTGTATGAAGGTCGTACTTTTGATTATGCTTATAGTTTGAACCAACGTGACGCTGCCCGGAAATCAATAGTGCTTTTGAAAAATCAAAACAATGTTTTGCCGCTGCAGAAAGGAGTTTCCGTAGCCGTTATCGGAACCGATGCTGTTGAAGGCCGCCTGGGTGGTTATTCCCGCGAAGGTAGTGCAGAAGAGACTATTCTGCAGGGGCTGCAGGATGAGTTTGGCAAAGACAGCGTTTATTATGCACCGGGTTGCGGCAGATCGGATGAACGTAATGTTGCTGTTCCTGCTGAATGTTTGTTTCACAAAGAAAGCGGCAAAATGGTTCCCGGGCTTAAAGCCACTTATTTCAACAATATTTCAATGGAAGGAATTCCTGTACTTGAGCGCGTTGACAACAAGATAGATTTTGCGTGGACATTGTTTTCACCTCAACAGGGTGTAGTTAATTACGATTTTTATTCGGTGCGCTGGGAAGGTGTTCTGAAGTCGCCTGTGGATGGTGTATGCGAAATTGGTTTTGCCGGCGACGATGGTTATCGGCTTTACATCAACGATTCGTTGGTTATTGATCAATGGAAAAAGCAATCGGTTGGTACGCATACAGTCCCTTATTTATTTGAAAAAAACAAGAAGTATGCATTGAAAGCCGAATTTTTTGAGAGTGTCGGAAACGCGCGCGTGAAGCTGATTTGGAATGCAGAAATAATTGATTCTTCGGATATTAAAATCAGCGAAGCTGTTCAGACAGCGCAGTCGTGCGATGTTGCTGTTGTAGTGGCCGGCATCGAAGAAGGCGAGTTCCGCGATCGTGCCTCGCTGCGCTTGCCTGGCCGGCAGGAAGAAATGATTCATAAAATTGCTGAAACCGGAAAACCTGTGATTGTTGTCCTTATTGGCGGCGGGCCGGTTGTAGTGACTGATTTCATTGACGACATTGATGGCCTTGTCGAAGCCTGGTATCCCGGCGACAGGGGTGGAAATGCGGTGGCTAATGTTTTATCGGGAGACTACAATCCTGCGGGCCGGCTCCCAATCAGCTTTCCGGTCGATGAAGCACAATTGCCTTATGTGTATTATCACAAGCCAACAGGTCGTGGCGACGATTATCTGGATATGACCGGAAAGCCCATGTTCCCTTTTGGATATGGATTGAGCTATACCACATTTGAATATTCCGATCTGCAATTCAGCAAGGAAATTATCAGCGCAGATGAAAAATGTGTTGTGTCGTGTGTGGTCAAAAATTCAGGATTTTATAGCGGCGATGAAGTGGTACAATTGTATATCCGCGATGAGCTGGCATCGGTATCGCGCCCGATGATGGAGCTGAAAGGTTTTCAGCGCTTTGATCTGAGTGCCGGTGAAAGCAAAAAAATTGAATTTGAAATTACGCCGGACATGCTCAGCATGCTGAATGAGCAGATGCAGCGCGTGGTTGAGCCCGGCACCTTCCGGATTATGATTGGTGCTTCTTCCAACGATATTCGTCTGCGAGGAATCCTTACTGTCGAAGAAAAAAGATAACAAGCTGTCAGTCCGCCGCGGCGTAGCGGCGGATGTGCGTTGCTGAATTTCGTTGCTTAAAGCTTAAAGATTTAAGGCTTAAGGATCTGTGTTTTTACGAAGTCTTAAGCATTAAGCGTTATGCATTAAGCTTCAGGCGTTTTGCGTTGCGCTCTGTGCGTTGTGCTCTGAGCGTTGCGCGTTGTGCCCTGTGCATTGTGCCCTGTGCGTTGTGCACTGTTTGTTATGCCCTGTGCGTGGAGCTTATCACGCTGCAAGCGTGACGTTGTGCGTCTGAAAGTGCTGACCGCAAGCGTCAGTACTGAAAGTGCCGACCGACAGCGTCTGGATGTGCTCTGAGCGTTGCGCGTTGTGCACTGTGCGTTATGCCCTGTGCGTTGTGCCGCAAGCCGCAAGCCTCATGCTTATCCGGTAATACTAATGGTTTGCAGCAACGATTTATTCAGAATCTGAAGTCCTTCGGGTGTATCGCGCAGAATGTTTTCGTTTTTAAAATCGCTGAGAATTCGCACCGCATTTTCGTTGCTCATACCACTGAGTTCAGCCAGGTCTTTTCTTGAAATATAATGCGGAATAACATCGCTTTTAAACACATCGTTGGAGAGATACAGAATCACTTCGGCCATACGTCCGATGGTTTGTTTCAGGCTGAGACAGCTCATTTTGTGAAACAGAATCTTATAGCTGTCGCAAAGCCATGCAACAACACTTTTATTGAATTTCGGATTCTCGTTGATGAGTTTAATCACCTTTTCTTTTTCAATCAGAAAAACGGTAGAAGGTATTAAAGCAACAGTAGAGAAATAATAGTTGTTTCCGAACAGGGATGACATGCCAATAAAATCGAACGGGAGAGTCATCATGAACGAATAACTTTTGCTGCCCGGGCCTTCGATATAGGATTTGGTGGCGCCTTTGGCAAGCAGAATAAAATAGGAAGTAAAAGCTCCTTGTTTGCCAATGGTTTCTCCTTTGCGGAAATTGAGCGGATTGCGCAGCATTTGAACAGCTTCGCGTTTTTTAAGCCCCATGTTTTTGAGCCATTCCATCATTTCCGGAAAATCGTGTTGCAGATTTTTGAGTACTTCAGCTTCGTCTTCGCTGGTTTCTTCTTCAAGATGGCTTGGTTTCAGCTTTCGCAGGGTGACAAACATTGCGATTTTTTCTGCAATGGAATTGAGCATCTGCATTTCCTGTGGCAGAAAAATTCCTTTTTCCGATTTTACCGGTTTTGTGTAGTAAACTCTGATTTCGCCGATAATTTCACCGTAGGCTTTAATCAAAGCACTTTGTTTAAGTTCGGTGCGTTGCAGACCAGGTCTCGAAAAAATCTGATCGCCCAGAATAATTTCTGCTTCACATAAATCGCTGTATCGCCATCCGGCTGGGATGATGTCAAGAATTTCGGAAATAGCCTGTGGAATCTCCTTGTCGATAAACTGAACGACCTCGTCAATTTTATAGAGGCAATTGAGTTCCCGTGCGCGGCCTTGTAGGTCAGATGTATTCATTCTCAGTCAAATACGTGAAAAACCGTTTGAAATACCTTATATTTAGTATGCAAAGGTAGTACAAAATAAATCATGGCAAAATTTGTTTTTTGTCAAGACGGATGGTGATTTATTCCATTTTTTGTTGGTGTATTTTGAATGATTGTATTTGATGGCAATGAATGAATAGCGCTTACATTTGCATCAGAAACTTAATTCCTACAATATGAACGTCAAACAAATCATGCAGGATCTGGAACAGAGAAATCCAGGCCAGGTTGAATACCTGCAAGCAGTACGCGAAGTACTCGAAACAATCGAAGAAGTTGTAAATGAAAATCCGCAATTTGACAAAGCCAGCATCATTGAGCGCCTTGTTGAGCCCGACAGAACTCTCATGTTCAAAGTGCCCTGGGTAGGTGATGATGGAAAAGTGAATGTAAACCGCGGATACCGCGTTCAGTTCAACAACGCTATCGGACCTTACAAAGGCGGTCTGCGTTTCCACCCAAGTGTGAACCTCTCAATCCTGAAATTCTTAGGTTTTGAGCAGATTTTCAAAAACAGCCTCACAACCCTGCCTATGGGTGGTGGCAAAGGTGGATCTGATTTCAATCCTAAAGGAAAATCAGATGCAGAAGTTATGCGTTTCTGCCAGAGCTTCATGCTCGAATTATGGAAACTCATCGGACCGGAAACAGATGTTCCCGCTGGTGATATCGGAGTTGGTGGCCGCGAAATCGGTTTCATGTACGGTATGTACAGAAAACTTGCCCGCGAAAATACCGGCGTTCTCACAGGAAAAGGTATCAACTGGGGTGGATCACTCATTCGTCCTGAAGCTACCGGTTTCGGCGGAATTTATTTCGTTGAACAGATGCTCAAAACCATGGGTACCGATTTCAATGGTAAAACCGTTTCTCTCTCAGGTTTCGGCAACGTAGCATGGGGCGCAGCTCTGAAAGCTACCGAACTCGGAGCTAAAGTTCTTACCGTCAGCGGTCCTGATGGATATATCCTTGACGAAGCCGGTATCAGCGGCGAAAAAATCGACTTCCTGCTCGATCTCCGCGCCAGCAACCAGGATATTGTTAAACCATATGCTGACAAATTCCCCGGATCGAAATTCTTTGCCGGCAAACGCCCATGGGAAGTTAAGGTTGACGTTGCTCTGCCTTGCGCAACCCAGAACGAACTCAATGGTGAAGAAGCAAAAGTTCTTATCGCCAATGGCGTTAAGGTTGTTGCTGAAATTTCAAATATGGGATGTACTCCTGAAGCCGTTGAAGCTCTCCACGCTGCCAAAATCGCTTTTGGCCCTGGTAAAGCCGTTAACGCCGGTGGTGTTGCAACCTCAGGTCTCGAAATGACTCAGAACTCAATGAAACTCTCATGGAGTGCAAAAGAAGTTGACGAGCGTCTGCATGGTATCATGAACAACATCCACGAAGCTTGCGTGAAATACGGTAAAGAAGCTGACGGATATATCAATTATGCAAAAGGTGCTAACGTAGCTGGTTTCCTTAAAGTTGCCAACGCTATGCTTGATCAGGGTATTGTTTAGTATCCTGCACTGCCTTATTCTAAAAGCCCCGGAGATCCGGGGCTTTTTTTGTGATATATTTCAAACTGTGTTTTATCCTCTAAGATTTAAGTAATTTTGCAATCAAATATTGTGATTATGAGAATTGAACGAATACCGGCGGCGCAGCCGAATTCACAAGCCGGAGAAGTAGATCTGACCCTGATAGATCCGATACTCAAACATTATGTGGGGCACAACGGTGCTGTGATTCCGGTCCTCCAGAAAATTCAGGAAACATATGGCTATTTGCCGGCTGAATCTATTCTGAAAGCGGCTGAAGTACTTAATATCAGTGTCAGCAGTATGTATGGAGTGGCAACATTTTACTCGCAGTTCCGCCTGACTCCGGTTGGAAAATACATTATTAAAGTGTGTCATGGCACGGCTTGCCATGTACAGAATGCTACCGCCGTGAGCGAATCAATTGAAGAATCGCTCGAAATCAAAGACGGTCAAACAACTGCCGACGGCCTTTTCACACTTGAAAGTGTTGCCTGCCTGGGTTGCTGCTCGCTGGCTCCCGTGATGATGATCAGTGGCGAAACTTACGGAAAGCTTACCGGCAAATCTGCTGTGAAAGTGGTGAATGATATCAGAATGCAGGAAAAACAAAAATAGATATTGCTATGGCTCAAACAATCGTACGCGTGGGAATGGCCAGTTGCGGTATTGCCGCCGGTGCACGCAAAGTATTTGATACAATCAAAGGGTTACAGAATACAGACCATCTTTCTTTCGAACTGCAGCAAACGGGTTGTATCGGAATGTGTTTCCGGGAACCGCTTGTAGAAGTAATTGACGAAAACGGATGTTATCTCTACGGTGAAGTAGACGCGGAAAAATCACTCGAAATTCTGAATAAACATGTCCGTAACGGTGAACCGGTGCGCGAATACATCGTACGCACCGACTTGTTTGTTACTCCGGATGATCCTTTCTTTAAAGGTCAGGTGAAAATAGCACTGCGTAATTGCGGTGTGATTGATCCGGAAAACATGAATGATTATATTCAACAGGGCGGATACGAAGCGGTAAAGAAAATTTTCAGCAACAACATTTCGCGCGAAGATGTCATTCAGATGATCATCGATTCGGGTCTCCGGGGCCGCGGTGGCGGCGGTTTCAGTACCGGAATGAAATGGAAATTTGCCTACAACAGTCAGAACGAAACCAAATATATTATCTGCAATGCCGACGAAGGCGACCCGGGTGCTTTTATGGACCGCAGCCTGATTGAAGGCGATCCGCACGCTATTATAGAAGGAATGATCATTGGCGCGTACGCCATTGGCGCCAGCGACGGTGTAATTTACTGCCGCGCCGAATATCCGCTCGCTATCAAACGTCTGAACATCGCTATTGGTCAGGCGCACGAGAAAGGTTTTCTAGGAAAAAACATCTTCGGCATCGAAGGTTTTAATTTCGATTTATATGTAAAAGAAGGCGCGGGCGCTTTTGTGTGTGGCGAAGAAACCGCTCTCATGGCCTCGATTGAAGGTGAACGCGGCATGCCGCGCCGCAGACCGCCTTTCCCGGCTGTTTCCGGTTTGTTTAAAAAACCAACCAACATCAACAATGTTGAAACCTGGGCCAACGTGCCTTGGATTATTTTAAACGGTCCCGAAAAATACGCAGCTTATGGTACTGAGAAAAGCAAGGGTACCAAAGTGTTTGCATTGGCCGGAAAAATCAATCATGGCGGCCTCGTCGAAGTACCGATGGGTATTCCTTTGCGTGATGTGATTTATAAACTCGGTGGCGGCATTCAGAATAATAAAAAATTCAAAGCCGTACAGATGGGAGGTCCCTCTGGTGGCTGTATTCCGGAGCATCTGCTCGATACCATTGTGGATTATGATTCAGTAACTGCTACCGGTGCTATCATGGGTTCAGGCGGTCTGGTGGTGATGGATGAGAACACCTGTATGGTGGATATGGCGCGCTTTTTCCTCGATTTCACGCAAAAGGAAAGTTGCGGAAAATGTACTTTCTGTCGCGTGGGAACCAAACGTATGCTCGAAATTCTCACCCGGATCACTCAGGGTGAAGGCCGCGATGGTGACATCGAATTACTCGAAGAATTGTGTGAACAAATCAGAACCAGCAGTTTGTGCGGTCTCGGTCAAACGGCTCCCAATCCGGTTCTCACAACGCTGAAATATTTCAGACACGAATATGAAGCGCATATTTACAATAAAAAATGTCCTGCACACAACTGCAAAAAGTTGCTGACTTACACCATCGAAACCGACAAATGTACGGGCTGTACGGTGTGTGCCAAAAACTGTCCGACCAATGCCATTTCGGGCGAACGCAAGTTGCCGCACCTCATCGATCAGTCGCTCTGCATCAAATGCGGCGCATGTTTCAGCAAATGTAAATTCGACGCTATCTCGCTGTCATAAACCGGTAAAAAGAAAATCATGGATACGATCAATGTTGTTTTAAACGGAAAAAATGTTCAGGCACATAAGGGTGAAAGCATTCTGGAATTAGCTACCCGTATGGGCTATCAAATACCTACACTGTGTCACGATCCGCGGCTCGAGCCTTTTTCATCGTGCTTTGTCTGTGTGGTTCATGTCGAAAAAATGAAAGGTCTGCAACCTTCGTGTTCGACAAAAGTGACCGAAGGAATGGTCATCGATACCGAACGTGAAGATGTGAAGAAGAGTCGGAAAATGGCGCTGGAACTGCTGTTGAGTAATCACTATGCCGATTGCATAGGGCCTTGTAAAGAAACCTGTCCGGCCAATGTCGATGTGCAGGGATATATTTCTTTGATCGAAAAAGGGCTCTACAGCGAGGCTATAGGACTTATCAAGGACCGTAACCCTCTGCCAGCGATTTGTGGCCGCGTGTGCGTACGTCCGTGCGAACTGGCTTGCAGACGCAATTTGCTCGATGAGAACAATGGAGTCGGTATTGATTATCTCAAACGTTTTGCTGCCGATCAGGATTTAAAATCAGAAAACCATTATCGTCCTGAAGTTGCTCCTGCAACAGGAAAGAGTGTTGCCGTGATTGGCGGTGGCCCCGGTGGTTTATCAGCTGCATACTGGCTGGCACAAAAGGGGCATCATGTCGATATCTTTGAAGCAATGCCACATGCAGGTGGATGGCTGCGTTACGGAATTCCCGAATACCGCCTGCCGAATGCGCTCATTGATCAGGAAATTTCTACTATTACCGAACTTGGTGTGAATATTTTTACCAATAAAAAGCTGGGCGAAAATATTTCATACAAGGACATTCAGGAAAAATACAACGCAACAATTCTGACCATCGGCTCGCAGAAAGGCGCGCTGGTAGGCGTTGAAGGCGAAGATGCCGACGGCGTTTTCAGCGGAATTGATTTTCTGAAAAACATGGAATCTACGGGGCAGAAATACGATTTTAAAGGAAAGAAAATTGTGGTGGTTGGCGGTGGAAACACAGCTATGGACTGCTGCCGTACTTCGCGCCGTTGCGGATCGGAAGAAGTAACTGTTGTGTATCGCCGTACCGAAGCCGAAATGCCGGCAAATCCGATCGAAATTCATGAGTCGAAACTCGAAGGTGTAAACTACATGTTTCTGACTGCTCCGGTAAAAATTCTGAAAGACGAAAACGGGAAATTAAAATCCATGGTCTGTCAGAAAATGGAATTGGGCGAACCCGATGCATCGGGCCGCAGACGCCCTGTTCCGGTTGAAGGATCGGATTTTGAAATTGAATGCGATTATATTTTAGCGGCCATCGGACAAAAAACGGATGTCAATTTTATCAACGATATCAATGAATTTGCTTCAAACGGACAATTGAAAATAACCAAATGGGGCGATATTGAAGCCAATAAAGAAACATTGGAAACCGGCATTCCGGGCGTGTTTGCAGCAGGTGATGGTGTTACCGGACCTGCCACTGCCATTGCCGCTATTGCACAGGCAAAACTGGCTGTAAACAGCTGCGAACAATTTCTGAATGGATTACCAATTGTGCCTCCTGCAAAAGAATTTTTCAGCCGTAAGGAAAATTTCCGTCAGCAGGAGAAGCATGAATATGCCGGTAAATTTAAGCATCAGCTGCGTGAAGAAATGCCGGTGCTTGATCCGAAAGACCGCATGAATTTCACTGAAGTTGAACTTGGTTATGAATCAGAAGCTGTTGCGAAAAACGAAACAGCCCGTTGTCTCGAATGTGGCTGTGGCGCTGTATACACCTGTGATCTGAAAAAACATGCAACCGATTACAATGCCAATCAGATACATTATGCGGGCTCATTCAAAGAGTACAAAGTCGATTTTTCGCATCCGTATATTGAAATCGACAACAATAAATGTATTTTGTGCGGTCGATGCATCCGTATCTGTAAAGAAGTTGTCGGTGCTGAAGCACTGGGTTTTGTGAATCGCGGCTTTGAGACTTATGTTGCTCCTGCCATGGCGATGAGTCTGAAGGATACAAAATGCGAAAGTTGCGGTATGTGTATTTCGACATGTCCAACCGGGGCCATGTCCGAAAACAAGCTGTTTAAGCCGGGTCCGGTGAAAACAGAATCGTTTGAAACCATCTGCAATTATTGTTCGGTTGGCTGCGAACTCGAAGTACAGCATCGCGGTGGATTTGTGTACGGCGTAAAAGGTTCTAAAGGGCAGGTAAATCAGGGCGGCAATCTGTGTAACAGTGGTCGTTTCGGATATCAGTACATGAACGATGCGAATCGTCTTTTGAAACCGTGTGTGAAGGAAAATGGCTCCTGGAAAGACATTGAATGGAGTGAGGCTTTTGAAATCATTGCAAAACAACTGAAATCTTCGAAGCCTTCGGAATCTGCATTCACTGTTGGTGCGCGGCTTTCGAACGAGGAGCAATATTTCATTCAGAAGATCGCCAGAGCCGGTGTTAAGACCAATACTATTTCTTCATTCCATTATATGGAGCGTGGAAAAGGATATACCGAAAACAGTCTGGCAAGTGTTCCGTTCAATGAACTGAAATTTGCAAGAGCAATCTGGGTGTTGAATCCGGAGATGATCAAATCGAATGGTGTTGCGGGTTTTGCAGTACAGTCGGCCAGAAAAAAAGCTGATATTCCTGTAACGCTGATTGTAGAAGGTGATAATCATCTGATGGATCACAAAGCCGATCGCATCATAGCTGTGAAATCGAAATATACCTTCATTAAAGCGATGAATTATTATCTGCTGAATTCCGGCAAGCAGAATGCTTTGTTCATCAACGGTCGCACCGAAGGATTTGAAGCATTCAAAGAATCATTGCTGAAAGAAAACTATACATCGTTGATTGCTGCATCAGGACTGGCTCAGGACGTAATCGAGTCTTTAGCTGATGAGTTCAATAACATTGCTGAAACAGTGTTGATATATACTGAAGCCGGTACATCTTCGAATGCTGCCATGGAAATCAACAATCTGATGTTGTTATCGGGGAAGCTTGGAAAGACCGGATCCGGCGTGATTGCACTGAAATCGAAAAACAATTCGCAGGGTTTACGTGACAATGGCATTTGTCCGAAAACTGCACCAGGAGGCCGTAAGCTGAACGATGCAAAAGCTGAACTGGAAGCATTGTGGCAGATAAACGATTTATGTGTTGAAACAGATTTCAGTATTAAAGAGCGGTTGAAGAGTGGTGCCATCAAAAATCTGTTCATTTTTGGCGAAGACCCTGTTGGAACTGCTGTTAATACAGATGAAGTAAAATCGTTGATTCCGCAGAATGCATTTGTTGTTGTAGCCGATTATTTCATGACAGCTACAGCCGAAGCTGCCACGCTGGTTTTGCCTATGGCATTCCCGTTCGAAACCGGAGGTTCATATACCAACACTCAACGCATCATTCAGCGCTACGAAGCAGAGATGAAGCCGAAAACCGGAAAATCAAACATCGAACTGCTGAATGGAATTGCTGAAAAGGTCGATGTGAAGCCATTTTCTACAACTGAAGAAATCTTTCTGGAGTTTGCATCATTACTCCCGGCAAATAAAGAAGTACTGTTTTCTTTCAATAACACTGACAACGATAATCAGCGTAACATGTTTGTTTTTGGCGCCGACAATCTTGTTTTACGGCACCAGAAGCAGGTTGCAGACCTGATGAAAAAATAATTGTTTAATCACTAAAAACGACAGGCCATGGAAAAATTCGAATCGATGGATCACATTCTCGACTTTGCGATGAATCAGGAGCAAAGCGCAGTTGACTTCTACACCAAACTGGCCGCCAAAAGCCGGAATGAAGAGATGAAGCAGATTTTTGAAGAGTTTGCGCGCGAAGAAATCGGTCACAAGGCAAAAATCGCTCAGATAAAAGAAGAGCAAAATTTTGACCTGCCAAAAGAAAAAGTGATGGCATTGAACATTGCCGACTATATTGCCTATCCCGATGTTGATGAAAACATCACATATGCCGAAGCACTGAAAGTGGCCATGGCTCGCGAAAAAGCAGCATTCAAACTGTACACAAAACTGGCTTCCGAAGCATCAAACAGCGCCATCCGCAACATCTTTCAATATCTTGCCCAGGAAGAATCGAAGCATAAACTAAGATTCGAACTGGAGTATGATGAATTTGTTCTGAGAGACAATTAATACACGAAGACGGTACTGAGTGGTCAGTTGTGAGTAGTCAGTAGCCAGTTTGTGTAGTGGAACATCTGTGATTGTAGCCAGTTGTGAGTAGTCAGTTGTGAGTTTTAATTTCACTCATCACTCATGCGTGGCTCATCATCCACCGCAGATTCTGATCTTCATCAGGATGACACGGTGGATGATGAATATGTTTTATTGAATGAGCTTGGACCATGATATAATTCGTTTTAGTATAAGCAGTGTCTTTACAAACCGCTACTGTTTTTCCATCGCTATTATCCGCCCGCATTTGTAATATCGCTTCGAATAATAATCTTCGTCGAGGCTGCTGATCATGACGCCTTTGCTGGTGGTGGCGTGTATGAAGCGACGATTGCCCAGGTATAAGCCAACATGACTTACGCGGTCGCCGCTGATTTTGAAAAACAACACATCGCCAAGTTTGGCTTTATCAATATCAATAAAGCGCACATCTTTCTGCATGTCGTTGGCGCTGCGGTTAAGCGACAGGTTGTAAATAGTTTTATACATGGTCAGGATCATACCGCTGCAGTCGGTTCCCTGTTTGCTTTTGCCTCCGTATACATACGGTGTACCAAGCCATGAGTCTATTTCTTCGAGGAATTTTGCATCCTCGTTGCCGCATAAATCAACCTGCCATTTTTCGCTGTATTTGGCATACACACCTTTCGGAGCCTTTTGCTCCTTTGTGCCGGCAAGGGTGTCAGTGCGCGCTATATCTTTTTTCTCACGGCGATCGTTTCGGTAATCGTGTGCTTTTTTGGGAGGTCCGTGCGTGGCCAGCTGCCGCTCGCGGATATGCTCACGCAAACCGGTACAGGAGGAGAACACCACCGGAATCAGCAGCAGTAAAAGTGTTTTACGGACGGACATAGCTCGGCACATAGGTCAAAAATACAACGAAAACGGCGTCGCAATTCGTATGTGCTGCAAATTGTATCAACGGGGTATTGTTGATGAACGGCTGCATACAGGTTCTGGCGTGCAACATTTCTGAGCAGCTGAATTAGTTTGGATACGTATCTGATCTACTACGCTGTTATGTCGAAGCAGAGCTGTTTGTAATAATCAGCCTGTATGTCAGTGAGTATTTTCAGTTGCAGTAGAAATGATTCATTGAGAACCTCATGTGTTGTGAAAACCAAATCCTGCAGTTTGATAAATCCTTCGCTCGAAAAAGCAGCAATGCGTGTATGCATGGTGTTGCCTGAAAGATACTCCTGAATCGAATGAAAATGATCCGGCGATGTGGTTTTAATATATGCCAGGTTCAATCCCGAGAGCGTGTTTTTATAGGTTTCTTCAAATTTGGCCAGATCGCGGTTAAACGCCTTTAATTCATCAGTTTCCCATTGTGTTTTGTTATAAACGGTATACTGATACTTATTCATTTCATTCACCGATTCCGTGTGGTGATTTATTATATTTTGAATGCTTAACGCATTTTGATATTCATTGAAAAGAACCTCTCTGGCCTGTGAAGAAATTTCGTTTGCCAAACTTAGATTGCAGCAAACAGCCATTGCTTCGGTTTCTTTCAATTCGGATTTCAGTTGATTAATTTCATTGGTCAGTTTTTTGATTGGGATTTCAATGTCTCGCCGGTTGAATTTTTTGTTATCAAATTCAAAGTATCTGGTTTTTATCTCTTTGTTTTTGATGAGTTTCAGTGTTTGTAAGTCGATTTCATCTCCATTGAGTTTTTCAAATTTCAGCGTTGTTTTTTTTGAATATAAATCCTTCAGAATTGTTTTGAAATTTTCTGACGTCTCCTGTTGTGCAGCAAGCTCTGTATCTGCTATATGTAAAAACCGGTTGCTGTAAAAGCCTCCAAATACATCGTCAATCTTGAATTTTTGCAATTCGTTCTCTCGTTCTTTTATATATTCCTCATGATTCAATATTTTAAATTCACTGATATTGTCGTATTCAACGGCGTAAATTTTTTCGGTAATGGTTTCCTGGACCTTTTGGTGGTTTGAGAAAACGTTCCAACTACTCGTTGCTGCTAAAGTGGCATCGGGCACATTGAGTGCCAGAATGTTTTTTTCTCTTTCTTCGCGAGATGGATGTGAAGCCCACTGGTCTTTTATGATAACCCGGGATTTGATGTTATTTAATGCGATATCCTGATCTGTTATTACGGGCAGCCCGTGATCAACAGAAATTTTGAAATACTCACACATTCTGATAATATCGTACTGGTGATTGAGGTACAGATTTTCAGACCTGATTTGTTTGCCCGCCTGATGACTAAGATGATTCAATGTTTGATTGTAGGCGGCCTCGCAAAACTCCAGTCTCCGCAAAGCAGAGATCATGTTTTGTTTTCCGGCTGCTGCGGCTGCAATGTGATCGGCATGAAATTCCATCTGCCTCGATAAGCTCATATAGGGCTTGTTAATTAAACCATATGATTTTTTTAAAACGAAACGTACAAATTCAGCCAGATTTGATGTGATGAGACCGAAAAAACCGAGAAATCCGCCTTCGTTTTGCCACCTGACGAGAAACCGGTCCCAGCTGTCATATTGGTAAGCGAGGTTATATATGACATTGTTTACGGTATAAACATAACTTCCCAATGTCATACTTCTTTGCGAAAAATGTCCGAATTCATGCGCTAAAACAGCTTTAAGCTCGGACTGATTCAATGAGTTGATTAATCCAAGACCGATTTCAAGATTTTTTTTCACCGGGAAAAACAAACTCCAGAAGCTGGAATTGTAAAAAACGCTTGCGTTAACATCGTGCCGTAGAAATATTTTTTTTGGAGTTTGTGTTCCTACCTGATCGGAAATGTCTTTGATGATTTTAAAGAGCTCAGGATGATCAGAAGAAAAGATTTGAATGCGATATGGATTAACGTCTTTGTGCTTTGAAAAAATAAATTTGACAAGGAAAATGAAAAACATGATTCCCAGTGCAACAAGCCCAATCCCAATGATCAGAGTAAAAAATCCGGCATTCACCTTATTTATGGCAAAGGCCAGATATACGCACCCAATCAATAGTGCAACAGACAATGCTATTAACAATAAATACAGAGCGATGAATAAACAAATGGCAACACTTACGGCCAAAACACTTTTTTTAAACTGTTTTGCTACTTGTATCTTAATCATATTTGGCTATTTTTTTCTGGTAATCTCAATGATATCTGTTCTTTTTTCCGTACCGGCCGTTATTTCCTTGGTGGATGTTACTTTTTCAACTAATCCGGTTTTCAGAGAAACATTGAAAATAGTAATCACTGTAACATCAACATCAACATCAACATTCTCTTTGTTTATATTCGATGTTTTTTTTGTGGCGAGACTATTCATGGTGTTGGACAATGTCTTTTTCATGTCCTGTTTGTCAACAGTCTGAATAACCTGAATATCGCAGGTGGAGTCTGAATACGCTTTTTGAAAAACGGTTTTGACAGTCATACCGATTAAATCGTATGTTATAGGATTTGTGGTATATGTATAAAACTCAACAGTATCGGCTTTGTGAAATCCCATGCCACTGAGCGTAAAATACAACAATACCTCCTGCATGGCAAAGGTTTCCACCATCTCTTTTGTTTCAAACATTCCTCCAATGGTGCTGCGAATTTGATTTTCAACCTGCTCATCAAGTGTTTCAAATTGTTTGGTGTCGGCAATAATTACTTCCATGGCCTGCAGCCCTTTGTTTCTTATTTCCTTCCAGTTCAGTAATTCTATTACTGAGCCGGTCGAATCCAGGCTGAATTTGTAATCAAATCCAAGAGCAATACCTTCGAGTTTTTTGCTTAATGCATTGCTGTTTGATGGCACTCTGATTCGTTTAATATTCCAGCTTCCCAACCATTGATTATTACCGGATTTATTTATTTTTAATTCTACATCCCAGGTTGAACTGGCGGTTTGGGGATTTAATTTGTTTTCAATTTTTCTGGTTTTTTTAATTTCCAGATTGATCACCATATTATTTGTCAGATGTGGCATTATTGTCACGCTGTCGAGCGATATTTCGGTCCGACCCGTAGTTTCTTCCGGTGACTTTTTGCATGAGATGAGGGCTGTAAAGGCACTCAGAACGATGCAGATTTTAAGCACGTTCATAATAAAAAGTTGACTCTTTGTTCTCATGTGATATTGTTTTATGATGAATATTGACGGGCACTTCAGACCATTATGCATCTATTGGTAAAGTTTGTCGCCCTGCTTTATTTAACAGCGTATTCAGCAAACAATTACAGATAGATTTTGTAAAAGTAGAAATATTTTTATAATAAAGTAATTTCCCGCCTGAACGAATACCGGCGTGTTTTATTTGTACCTGTTGAATTGTGGAAGATGAAGAATATAAAATAGTTGTTTTTAGGGCTTTATTTGAAAAAACGTCCTTATATTTTTTTCATCAGTGCCAGAATAAAATACAGCATACTGAATGACAGAAAAACAATATTAATCACTCTTGCAAATGGTGGAGCGCCATCCGGCCATATCTGCCCGAGCAGAACCATGGCATTTAAAACAATCAGCAAGATTAACATGATTGTGCGCACTTTGTTCATCGTAATTCTGTTTGCGTTTTCGGTGATTGTACAAATGTAATGAAAGTTAATTTGAAATGTGACTTTTTGTTGATTTCATCCGCTTGTTTAGTCACTTTTCCGACAATGTTACTCAGTACTTCGCCAACGTGGAGTTGTTGATGGGTGATGCATGTTTTTATCGCACAATTCTCTCCGGATTCTCTTCGAATTGTATTGCAGCTTTATTTTTCAACATATTCAATCAGAGCCTCTTTCCACAGTACATATCCCTGACCATTCAGATGCAGACCATCAAATGAATATTCCATGTTCAATTCATTTTCACTTGTTTTGAACAGATCAAAAAGATTGATATAGGTCAATGAATATTTTTGAGCCAGGGCAACAATCCCTTTATTGATTTCAATAATATCATGGTTGTTTCTGTTTGTCTGATTCTTTGTAGGCAAGACACTTTGAAGGTACAACTGCGTTTCAGGTGTTTTCTGAATAATCAGTGAGACCAGTTTATCGTAATCAGCCAGAATCTGCTCAATGCTTCTTTTGCGGCCAAGGTCATTGGTGCCGATCATTAAAAATATTTTTTTTGGCTGTGCGCTGACAACCTCTTCCAGACGGTCAATCACACCATTAATCACGTCGCCGCTGATGCCACGGTTTTTAATGTTCTCCATGCCGAAAAGCTCATTCCATGCACACATTTCGGTAATACTGTTGCCAAGAAAAATGATTTCGTTGGTGTCATTGGGCAGACTTTCGAAAAAGTTCCTTTTTGCATCATAATACGTTCCATAGATGCTTGGTGTATACCTGGCCTCATTGTTTGAAGTTGTTGCACCTGTTTGCGCCTTCAGTGCGGAAAATCCGGGTATTAAAAGGCATGCGCCAATCACTTTCAATACAATTTTATTCATGGTTTATTCTTTGATTTTGTTGATATAGCGTGCAATGCAAATGTATGCAGTTGATTATTAAAATACAAATTGTTTTGGTCAAATTATTTTTTACTTAATGACCCTTTTCGTTACACGTGGAGTTTATAACGCTGGAAGCGGTAGTCGTTACAGATCAGCATTCAGTCATCAGCTTTCAGCTCTGAGCAGGAGCTTTGGTAAATTATTTTATATTTTCAAATTTTTTCCAGAATAACATATTTCCACATACGCCGATTTATCACGTTTCACGTGAAGGCGACACATACGACGAAGTCGTCACATTTCCATATTTTCACATATAGTATTTCGTATTTCATATTTCTGATTTCGTATTTCGTATTTTACTACCTTCGTATCTTAAATGGCAACCGAAAACAAACGATCGTTTCTGAAGTATTTCTCCACCTGGCGCATCATCATTCCGATTGCGCTGGGTCTCAGTATTTCAGGATATCTGATTGGAAAATCGTTCGATGTTCGAGTCTTTCAGCAGCTCGACTGGGGGGCAAAAAGCATCCTGTGGATTTTCCTGGCAGTTGTTTTTTTATTGCTGCGCGACCTGATGAACATGCTCCGGCTGCGACATCTGACACATAAAAAACTTGGGCTGAAACAATTATTTCAAAGCATTGTGCTGTGGGAATTCGGCACATCCGTAATGCCGTCATTTATTGGTGGCAGTGCCATGGCGCTGATTGTTGTTCATAAGGAAGGTGTTGAACTCGGGCGTACAACAGCTGTTGTAATGCTATCATCGCTGCTCGATGAATTGTATTTTATTCTCCTGATTCCGATTGCGTTTGCATTGGTAAGTTTTACCGATGTATTCGGATTTACACTGGGCGAAATGCCTTTTTCGTCGGGCTGGATTTTCTGGGGCGGATACATATACCTCGCATTCCTGGCCTTGTTTATCACTACATCGGTTTTTATTTTTCCGCATTTATTCGGTAAAGTAGTGCGCTATATTTTCAGGTTCAAACTTATACGACGCTGGAAAGGGCGTGCCAATCGCATGTCGCGCGATCTGGTGACAAGCAGCCGCGAATTAAAAGGACAGCCCATTGCCTATTGGCTGAAAGCATTTTTATTTACCTTTCTGGCCTGGACTGCGCGATTCTTTATTATCAATTGTCTTGTAATGGCTTTTATGCCGGGTGTCGATCATGCCCAGCTATACGTGCGGCAATTGCTCATGTGGGTGGTTATGCTTGTAAGTCCTACGCCGGGTGCCAGTGGCATTGCCGAATGGATATTCTCGGATTATCTGGGCGTTTTTCTGATTGCAGGGCTGGCTCCTGTACTTGCGCTCATTTGGCGCTTACTCACGTTTTATTATTACCTCGTGGCTGGAAGTCTTGTACTGCCGGTTTGGGTGCGGCGTGTGTTTAAATAGAGTTTGTTGCAGCCTCAAGCTTTCCTTAGCTTAAAGCTTAAAAATTTAAAGCTTAACGACCGGTCGGGATTGTGCACCTCTGGTGGGTGACATTTCATCTCAAAGGTGCTTCACGTAAAATCACGTAAAACGTGGCAAGCTGTGACAAGTCGCGTGCTTATATGTCCCTCGGGCTTAGCCCGAGGCTAATATTATTCGATCAGCGTTGGTTGCTGAGCTGCGCCGTCCTGAGCCTGCCGAAGGGCCGAAGCACGCTGATCGCCTCAAAGGAACCAACTATTGTAATTTTTTGGGTAAACGATGAAGAACTCTGAACAAGGAACCTGTCTGACGCCAGGCAGGCAAGGAATGACGAAGGAAGAAGTGAAGTCCGAAGTAAAATCGAAGCTAGCCTCAACTTATCCGCCGCGTACTCACTACTGACTACTGGCTACTGACTACTACCAAAACACCTTTATAACTTTAAAACTTTTTACTTTATAGACTCTTCCGTAATGAGCACTACATAAAAAAAGCCCGCACAGAGCGGGCTTCAATGAATTAAATTCAGAGAATTATTTTTCGATTCCCAATAATTCAACTTTGAAAATCAATGTTGAATTGGGCGGAATACCTTGGTTTCCCTGGCTTCCATAGGCTAAATTGGCAGGAATAATAAATTCATACATCGAGCCAACACTCATCAGTTGTACTCCTTCGGTCCAGCCCGGGATCACCTGGTTCAGGCCAAACGTAATGGGCTCCTTGCGTTCGTAGCTGCTATCGAAAATTTTTCCATCGAGCAGTTTTCCTTCATAGTGGACTTTCACTTTGCTGGTGGGGCCGGGTTTCGGGCCTGTTGCATCGCGCAGCACTTTGTATTGCAGGCCGCTTTCGGTCATGGTGTAGCCTTCAACTGGTGTTACGGTTTGTTCGGGTGTTGTTTCATCAGCAACAACTTCGGTGTTCTGCTGTGTTGATTCGGCTTTATGCTTTTTTTTCTTGTCACCGCATGCCGAAAGGCCAACGACAACAGCGAGGAGAATCATCAGTTTTTTCATGGAGTCTGTTTTTTTGGATTATTTGATTTCAAGTAATTCAACTTTAAAGATCAGTGTTGATCCGCCCTGAATGGTTTGCATACCACGATCGCCATAGGCCAGATCGCTTGGAATCACAAATTCGAACATGGAACCGACACTCATCAGTTGCAAGCCTTCGGTCCAGCCTTTGATTACCTGACCCAGACCAAATTCGGCAGGCTGACCGCGTTCGTAGCTGCTATCGAAAATAGTTCCGTCAATCAGTTTTCCTTCGTAGTTTACTTTTACCGTGTTTGCTGCGGTTGGTTTCGGTCCGGTGGCATCGCGCAGAATTTTATACTGAAGTCCTGATGCGGTTTGCATGACACCTTCTTTCTTTTTGTTCTCATCCATAAAAGCTTTGCCTTTTTCTTTGTTGATCAAGGCTTGTTTTGCAGATTCAGCCTGTTGTTTTTGCTGCATCTCTTTCTGGAAACGTCCCATTACAGTTTGAAATTGTTCCTGAGTGAAACGGTCTGTTTTGCCGCCCATCACGTCGCGGATGCCGGCAAAAAGCATTTCGGAATTAACTTGAATATTGTTGGTCTGAAAACTTTTCGCAATGTCGGTACCAATCATGTAGCTCACCGTATCGGTGAAATTTTCGAAAACAACATCCTTCGTGTTTGCTTTTTGAGCGCAGCATGAAGAAATGAAAGCCGCCAGTGAAAGAATGAAAAGAGCTTTTTTCATATTTTTATTTTTTAAGAGGTTCAAAATATCCGCTGGTTGAAATAATATCTTTACCATTTTTTAGCACATAATCGGTAAAGTGTTTCACAATGTCTGTTCTTTCAACATTGTCTTTGGTGATAAAATAATGATTGCGTACCAGTTCTTTCGGAAATTTTCCGGCTTTGTACGCTTTTTTAAGATGTGTCAGTTCATCATAGATGAGTTCATTGTCGTCGGCAATATTATTCCCGTTAATATCAAACGCAATAATATAAATGCCGTTTGCCCTTAATCCCGACGAAAGATCAAAAGCTTTGGTGTGGCTCATCAGAGCAATATTGCCGGGACTGACAATCATACTGTTTAGCAGCTCCTTTTCGCTCATGGCTGTAGTGGTGGTTTTTGTGAAATTCCCTTTCAGGAAGGCTTCGACAATGGTATTTGCACTGCCGTTTTTGGGCGCTGCAAGCGGTTTTATGGGTGTTGAGGCGGCTTTTTTATCAATCTGATTCCAGTTGGAAAT
>Ga0074193_1000504_pt1 | contig 63442 bp, 71 predicted proteins | sample EPASupsiteHSE605_FD_64523 | JGI IMG/M metagenome (GOLD analysis project Ga0074193, IMG submission 64523) | Bioremediated contaminated groundwater from EPA Superfund site, New Mexico - Sample HSE6-05 | ecosystem: Environmental > Aquatic > Deep subsurface > Groundwater > Contaminated ...
CCTGCCCTAATGCCTTGAAGTTCTAATAACTCACTGGCCTGTTGACACGGCTGCACCATAACACCAGCAGCAAAGAATACAACATCATTGCCGCTTCTTAACTGTTCAGCAGCACCAATCGTCAGTTGAGAGCATGGTTTATCAATCGGAACACCTAGTCCACTACCGCGCGGATAACGAAGCGCAACGGGACCATTCATCTTCGTTGCCGTCAAAATCATATTTCGCAGTTCATTTTCATCTTTTGGCGCCATAAGTACCAGATTAGGAAGATGACGCAAATAACTATAATCAAATACTCCATGATGTGTTGGCCCATCTTCACCAACAATCCCAGCACGATCTAAGGCAAATATAACAGGAAGGTTTTGCAAACAAACATCATGTAATATCTGATCATATGCTCGCTGAGCAAAGGTAGAATAAAGAACCACAACTGGTTTCATTCCTCTGATTGCCATACCTGCCGCCATCGTAACCGCATTCTGCTCGGCAATTCCTACATCAAAAAAGCGATCAGGAAACTCATTTGCAAATTTTTTAAGCCCCGTACCTTCTGGCATCGCTGCTGTGATTGCTACAATACGTGGATCTTCCTTCGCCAAAGCAATCAGTGTATCGCCAAAAACACTAGTATAAGTCGGATTATTGCCGCTTTTGAAGACTTCACCTGTTTCGATACAATATGGCCCAACACCGTGAAATTTACCTGGGTTACATTCTGCAGGCTTATATCCCTTTCCTTTACAGGTAAGAATATGGATCAATATCGGGCCTTGCATGCCTTTTGCTTTTTCCAGAACCTCAGTCAAAATCGTTAAATTATGTCCATCAATAGGACCGATATAATTAAAACCCAATTCTTCAAATAACATACCAGGTACTAATAAGTAACGTACACTATCCTTTAATCTCTCTACAGTCCGCACTACATGCTCACCTATGCTCGGAATCTTGCGCAATAAAAATTCAATATCTTTTTTTACTTTCTTATAAGAAGGTTCCGTCCGCATTTTCGATAAATACTCAGAAATGGCACCAACATTTTTAGCAATCGACATCTCATTATCATTGAGAATAACAATCATATTGGTTCCTGTATGTCCCGCATGATTTAAAGCTTCATAGGCTTGTCCACCCGTTAACGATCCATCACCAATTACGGCAATGACGTTATTTTTCCCGCCCTCTATATCACGGGCTAATGCCATGCCTAGAGCTGCTGAGATAGAGGTACTAGAGTGCCCTGTACCAAAAGAATCATGCTCACTTTCACTTGGCTTAGGAAAACCACTAATCCCATCAAACTGACGCAATGTAGAAAACTTACTATATCTACCCGTTATGATTTTATGCACATAGGCCTGATGACCAACATCCCATACGATCTTATCAACAGGGCTATTAAACACTTTATGTATCGCGAGAGTCATTTCAACGACGCCTAAATTTGGTGCCAAATGACCACCCGTTTTGGAAACGGAACAGATTAGAAAATGTCTTATTTCTTCCGCTAACAGTTGCATTTTTTCAATCGAAAATTTTTTTAAATCTTGAGGACTGTTAACGCTCTCAAGTATTGTTTTCAAATGTAATGACCTTCTTTCGGTAACAACCCATACTTTATTCAACCATTATATCATATACGAGTCTCTTTACTGTACGCTTTCATTATCTAAAAAAATTATTAAAACCATAAGCCATTATAATTCCAAGTAGGGCTCCTGCAAATACCTCAATTGGCGAATGTCCTAATAATTCTTTTAATGTGATATCACGTACTGTATGTTCCACTCGTAGTTGCCTAACTAGTTTATTAATAACCTTCGCCTGTTTGCCAGCTGCTCTACGTACACCAGCAGCATCATACATCACAATACCTGCCAGCACAATAGCAACGGCAAATAAAGAGGAAGAAAATCCATCATGTAACCCTACAGCCCATGCTAAACTTACAATCAAAGCAGTATGAGAACTCGGCATGCCACCAGCCCCTACTAACCGTTTTAAATTTACAGTACCATGCTTCCAGTAAGAAGTAAAAGTCTTAAGAATTTGTGCACTGAGCCAAGCAGTTAAAGCCGTTGTTAATATAATATTATTCCCCATTAAAGCTACTAGGTCTGTCACTATAAGCACCTCAATTATCTCGGATTAGTAGCGACCTCACCATTTCACGCAAAATATCAGCTTCCGTGCCAAATTGTTGTAATGCTTCTAATGCATTATTGACAGCTTGATCCGCCATAACTTTCGCTTCCTCTAGCGAAAATAACGTCACATAAGTAGCTTTGTGATTTTTAATATCACTACCAACAGGTTTACCTATTTTTTCTTGTGAACCGATTACATCCAAAATATCATCGGTAATCTGGAAAGCTAGGCCAAACTGCTTGGCGTACTGTGTAAGTGCTGCAACTTGCCATTCATTCGCTCCGGCTAATTGCGCCCCTGCTCTTATCGCAGCTACAAATAATGCTCCTGTTTTCCCTTGATGCATAAGTTCTACGGTCTTAAGATCAATCGTTTTTCCTTCCGAATCTAGATCGATAACTTGACCACCCACCATGCCATACGCACCAGCAGCTGTGCTAATTTCACCAACAACCTTTACGATTACATCGGATGAAGCAGCGTGCTGGGCAAGCATTGTGGTAAAAGCAGCTGTTAGTAGCGCATCACCAGCTAAAATCGCTATGCCTTCGCCAAAAACCTTATGACTTGTCAATTTTCCCCGGCGATAATCATCATCATCCATCGCTGGTAAGTCATCATGAATTAAAGAGTAGGTATGAATCATTTCGAGTCCACAAGCAACAGGAAGATAATCCGCGCCGACTCCTCCGACTGCATCAGCAGCAGCCATTAATAATATCGGACGTAACCTCTTCCCCCCAGCAAATAAACTGTAGCGCATGGCTTCAAATATAATAGGTGGATATACATTTTCATTAGGAATAAATTCAGCTAATCTTTGATCAATCAATTTACACTTTTCTTGACAATACTGCTTTAACATCATTCATCCTCCTGCAATACCAGTGGCTTTTCTATAACCTTGCCTTGTTCATCGGATAAAATTTTATCAATTTGCTGCTGGGCATTATTTAATTTATTTAAACATTTTTTTGATAAATTTACGCCTTCAGCAAAATTTTCTAGCGATTCATCTAACGATAATTCTCCTCGCTCTAGTTGCTTCACAATGAATTCTAATTTTTCTAGCGCTTCTTCAAAACATATCTCATCTTGACTATCTTTCTTCTTGGCGCGTGCCATATTTTCCCTCCTGCGTCGTAATGACTTCAACATTCATCGTACCCTGATTGACCACGACTTCTAATTGTTGCCCTGGCTGCACACTGCGAACATCATGAACCAGTTTGCCGGTAGTATCACGTACAATACTGTAACCCCGTCCAAGTACAGCTAAGGGGTTGAGCATCGCTAATTTTTCTCCAGTAACTTCAAACTGATGCTGTTTATTTTTAACAATTTTCTTGATCGATTGATCTAGCTCTTGCATGTAACCATCAAGGATTTGTTGTCTGCTTCTCAAAAAATCATCAGGATATTGTAGTACCCTGCTATCGGCTATTTTCCCTAGGCGTATACGATTATTTTTTAATACACTGTGAACATGATTCTCAAGCATATTTCTTAAAGTAATAATATATTTGCTCAGTTCTCGAACATCCGGTACAACTAGTTCTGCTGCCTGAGATGGCGTTGCCGCTCGCTTGTCGGCAACAAAATCAGTTAAGGTATAATCCGTCTGATGCCCAACTGCTGAAACAACAGGAATTATAGAAGCCGCAATGGCTCTTACAACCCTTTCATCATTAAATGCCCATAAATCCTCAATCGAACCACCGCCACGCCCCACAATGATGACATCTACATGAGCTAATGTATTGAGTACCTCAATGGCATGTACAATTTGCATCGGCGCCTCTTCTCCTTGTACTAATACGGGATATAATTGAAGCGTTATCGCCGGATGACGTCTTTTGGATACTGTAATAATATCACGAAGTACTGCACCAGTTGCCGAAGTAACAATTCCTACTGTTTCAGGCAATAACGGTAATGGTTTTTTATGAATTTCAGAAAATAACCCTTCTGCTTCTAACTTTTCTTTTAATTGGGCAAAAGCTAAGCTTAATTCACCAATGCCTTCTGGCACTAATTGTTCTCCATATAATTGATATTGTCCATCTCGCTCGAATACTGCAATTTTACCGCCAACAATCACTTTCATACCATCCTTAGGATCGAACTTTAGAAACTGAGCGCGGCTTTTAAACATTACAGTTTTAATTGTAGCATTGCTATCTTTGAGCGTGAAATAGCAATGCCCTGAATAATGCCGTTTGAAATTTGATATTTCGCCCCGCACAAACACAGCCGTCAGCTTTGCATCATACTCAAAAATTTGCTTTATGTATTTTGTAATTTCACTGACACTAAATATATTCATAAACAACCTCTACACATTAATGTAACATACGTTGTACTAAGAAACATACTACTTCTGATACAGCAAAAAAGCCAGACAAAAGTCTGGATAATTTTTTTCAATATCACTACCGAGCTATACCTTTTTCTTGATTAAAGCACCCAATATACCATTCACAAAGCGGCTTGATTCTTCAGTGCCAAACAACTTAGCCAATTCAACCGCTTCATTAATCACTACATTCGGTGGTAAGTCTTCACTGCCAAAATTCATTTCATAAATAGCCATTCGGGCAATATTGCGATCAATACCAGCCATACGATCAATTTTCCATTCGGTAGAAACATTGGCAATTACATCATCAATTTCCAGCAAATGTTCTTGAGTACCACGCACTAGATACTCTGTATATGTCTTTGTATGTTCAGATGAACTACTATTTTCACTTAATACAGCCTGCAATGCCTCATCTTGGGTTGTGTTATTATAGTCTAGTTGAAACAAAGTTTGTAATGCCATTTCTCGAGATTTTCTACGACTCATAATTTTCCTCTTTTCTAATCATTACTATATTTTAATATGTACTACTATATTACCGATAATACCCAGGTGGCAATAATTTCCCTACTATATCCATGATATCTTCTTTCTCATCAATTCGTTTACCAACAATATAACCAAATATCATGCAAAACATAACAAACATGGTGTGAAAAAATCCAAAAACAAGAATAAATATACCAACAAACATTCCAATCACAAGACCTGTGAGCTTACCACTATGCTGTCGCCATATTTCTACTACCAATTCAGAATTCATATTTCCACCCCTTTTACTCAACGCGTTGTTTCGCTTTAAAGTCATTTGAGATATTTTCTACTAGAATCTCAACATCTGCGATTTCAACGCCGACGGTATTTTTAATATACTCATGGATCCGCTGTTGCAATTCAGCCGAAATGCTTGGCACATGAACTTCCGGACTCACGACTGCGTTAATCGATACCTTCAGTCCTTTTTTACCATGAGAAACACGAACTTTGACCCCCCGAACTCCACGTGTATTTCGAGAAGTTTTCTCCACTAAATTTTTGATAGCATCAAGTGAAATATGTACATCCCCGATATCATTGTGATGAACAATGGTATCTTTTAAGCAACGAGAACGCATCCCTGCTAATAACAATCGAATACTTACCAATAAAAACACCGCTCCTACCAAACCAGCTTCCCATTGTTCGCTGATATATAAAATGCCTGTCCAAACGAGCTCTAAAGGAATCAGGCGCAAAGAAAGCAATATCACGCCTAACGAAAGAAAAGCCAGTAATAATGTATAAATAGATAAAATAATGCGATCAATAATACTCATTGTATAGCTCCTTTCTAGAATACTATTGCAATATCCTGTTTAACGTACACGAATATCTTCATCTTTTCCATCTTGATTAAACCCTACACCTTGCACATGTACATTTACTTCTACAACATCAAGCCCCGTCATTGACTCAATTCCTTTTTTTACACTTTCCTGTACTCGTAGTGCAATATCAGGTATACGTACACCATACTCAACAATAATATATAAATCTACTGCAGCTTCACGTTCACCAACTTCTACTTTTACACCTTTTGATAGATTTTTCTTACCGAGCATTTCAGCAATACCACCAACTAAGCCTGCGCTCATTCCTGCTACGCCAGAAACTTCAGTAGCGGCCATACCAGCGATAATTCCTACTACTTCATCAGCAATTCGAATCGAACCAACATCATTATTTTCCATTTTGTCATTACGCTCTTGTTTTTCCATTCTCAACCCCCCATTCGAAATACTGCTTATATTATTACTATTATAGTATTGCGTATATATTACCACTTATTATAACAAAGATTTTTCATCTTTACAAACAAGCAAAAGAAAAGACCTAGCTTACGCCAAGTCTTTTTATCAATATATGAATATAAACTCTTGAGCTCAGATTTAAGGCTTGGCACTAATTGAAATATCTTCTACTTTTACACCTGCAATTCGGCTAATCACATCCGCTACCTGCACTACTTCTTCACGTGATAACGAAGTCGCTTTGATGATAGCACTTACTGAATGTTCGCGAATAAATACTAAAGAATCCGCAAACCCCCTAGCCTTGATTAAGCTTTCCATTTCTGTTTCTTTTTGTTTTTCTGTAATCATTTTTAATACAATATCTTGCGCATGCGTCCTGGATTCATCATTTTTGGCATTTTTAATACTTTCTCTAAGAAAATCAGAGCGTTCACTGCGTATTTTATCTCTTTCCAAGCGATATTCAGTAAAAAAGTCAGGACTATTTACAGGTATAATCGGCTCGACTGTAACAGACTTGGTTACTTGCATCGCAGTAGAACGATCCACCTTGGATTGTAATAGATATTCATTCGCACCAATCCCTAGCATCAGCATGACTACAATCACCGCTCCAATTAGCAGTACTATTTTTCTATTGATACTACGTAAAATCAATATTTTCACGTTATACTCACTTCCTTTGTGCTAATACTGTAATCTTATATGGAGGAATACCCAGTCCCGCCTCTACAGCTTTTGTTAAATTAGCCTTAACCGCAGAATCATATGCACCATCAGCAATCACTAATACCCCTTTAATCATCGGTTTAATTTCTTGTACAATCACTGGACGATCTACTCCATTTTCTTTACTAAGTAAAATTTGCTCACTTTCCTTTGTTTCAGTGGTAGTCCGAATGCCCCCACCTGTATCTTTTTCCTGAGTAACTTTACTTTCTTTTGTTATATTCTTAGCATGTTCCTGTATACTACTATTTTCCAGTGTAATCGTAACCGCTACTGTACCTGCGCCTTTTACTCTTGATAAAATACTTGTCATTTTTTCTTCGAGTGCATCCTCATAACTACGATTGATCGGCGTATTACTTTTGACAATTTCAGTAGGAATATCAGGACTGCTTTTTGATGATAGACGATCGAGTATCCCGCCCGATAACAATAATATAACACCTAAGATTCCTAGCCAAATCAAACGAGTGTTGATCACACCATCTTTTAATAATTGCTGCGGCCATATTTTTTTAGCTGCTGTGATCATATTCTCGAAACTATTCATATGTGTTTTACCTCCTTTTTATGAATGTAATACTTGTATCTCAATGATTTCTTTTGGTACCTGATAGAGTTCTATGATCCTTTTTTTTATCTTATTTTGCAATTCTACGTCTAACATCCCCGTTGCTGGCACCTGCTCACCAATGGATATTTTCTCTACCTTTGTAGCAGCAGGAGTTCCTGGTGCGATGTACACTACAATACTACTTAGCTTATGATGATTTCCTTGCTGCGTATCCACTACTACTTTCGCATCAGCCACACCATCAAAGGCTACAACCATCACTTTCATCTGCTGCGCTAATTCTTTTTTATAAATTTCAACCGTCAACTCTTCACGCTCTTTCGCAGCAATTTCTGCATGACCAAGGATGAAACTTGTTTGCGAGGAGCTGGCACTTATCGCGGGCATCTGAGTCGGCATAACATGATGTTGTATCATATCAATCACTGGATTTAAAATTGCGAGCATGACAAACAGCCCCATAATGACCCGTACAAAACGTTGCATACTGTTATTCGGCAATAAAAGTTCTAAAAATGTAGCAAATAACACAACAAAAATAATATATTTAACCCAATTCACAAATACAGGGATCATCTTAAACACCTACCTTAACATCATCGCTGCACTACCAGTGACAACAATCATCGTAATGGCTAAAAAAAACATCAATGCGACCACCACTACCGCTCCAAATACCAATAATAAATTATTTCCGATAGAATCAAGACAATTTGCCATATTCTCGTCACCCATCGGTTGTATTAAAGCACCCGAAATTTTGATCACCACAATGAGTGATAATAATTTAAATAACGGAAATAGACAAATCATACAAATGACAATCACACCAAAAATTCCTATTGCATTTTTTAGCAGCAAGGAGGCCCCCATTACCACTTCTACTGTATCGGATAGGACTTTGCCAACAACAGGTAGAAAAGTCGCCGTAGCAAACTTGGCGGTTCGTAAAGTAAGCCCATCAGCCACACTCCCCGTCGCTCCTTGAATGGTGATTACCCCAATAAATAACATCATACTAAAGCCAAGTATCATCATACCTGCTTGTTTGAATATCTTGGCTAAATGACTCAAACGATATTTGGTCGATAAAAAATTCAAACAATCAAGAATCGAGGTTAATAACAAAAGTGGTAACACTACCTCCTTAATAATAATGCTGATACTACTAATCATAAACAACATAAATGGCGTAAACAGGGCCGCTGATGTTAATGCTCCAATACCTGCAAGTAGTGAGATGAGTAGCGGCAATAATGCTTCCATAAAGCCCACCATATACCCAACTGTCTGGTTTGCGAGCGTTACGGCATTATAAAATACAGTAAGAACAATCACTGCCATAAAAGTAAAACAAACACTATATGCAAGCAAAGAAATACCAGATTTCTCAAATGAACTTTGTAGATTTTGTAATAATGCACATAAAACAGCCAAAAATAAAATCTTGCCGATTAAATGAAGATTTGCAGATAATTCCTTGAATAAATTTGCAACGATTCTTGTCCATAATTCTTGCCAATTTAAATGTACCCCATGAGTTGCAATTTCTTTAATAGTAGTACTATCAAGAGCTGGAATATCTCCATTTAGTTCCAGGTTAATCCTACTAATAAATTGATTGATTTGCTCTGTCGATATTTTCTCTAATAATTGTTGTTCCATTTCCTTATGATCAGGAGGGTTTGCTAAAATGGTACTAGTATTCATTAATAATATGACAAGTACCATCATTATTTTTTTCATTATTATTCCACCTTAAGGAATCAATCTCACAATGGTATCGAGTACCAATGCAATAATCGGAATTGCCATCACCATTACCATCACTTTGCCAGCAAATTCAATTTTCCCAGCTACCGTTCCTTCACCAGCATCTCGGCATACTTGTGCCCCAAATTCAGTCACATATGCAATACCAATGATTTTCAAGATGGTATTGAGATACATTTGACTAATATTTGCTTTTTCCGCCATATCACGAAATAACTGTAATACAACACTTATTTTATTTAATACCAGTAAAAAAATAATGGTTGCTAAAGCCAAACTAAGTTGCAGAGCGATTTCTGGCCGTTGTTGCTTAATGATTAAAATTAGTAATGTCACCACAAAACAAAGGCCAATAATTTGAATGATTTCCATACGTTGCACTCCTTAGAATAACTTAAAAACATCTTGTACCGTATTGAACAATCGGCCTAATAATTGGACAACCCATAACAACACAATGGTAAACCCCGCTAATGTACACAAATGAGCCATATCTTCCTTACCAGCCTGTTTTAATGCAGTATGAAAAACTGAAACCAATATACCAACACCAGCGATCTTAAATAATATATCAAGTCCCATGATAGCCTCCTTTGCCATTGGCATATTTTTATCATTTATAACAATAAAATTACGACAGCAAGTCCTGAGCAAACACCTAGGTAACGATACATTTTCGTATTAAGATCACGGATGCGCCCCGCTTCAGTCTCTAATTTTTCTAATTGCTCGATAATCATTGATAAATACTGTCCTTGCTCGTGGCGGTTCATGACTCCTAAATTTGCCCCTAGTACTTCAAGCACCTCTAGTTCTTCTTTCTGTAATAACAAACGTCCTTGTAAATCCTCAAGCACGGTATGAATAGCCTGCCCAGGAGATAGCACACCATTTTCTTGTAATAGCGCCGCTGTATGATGAAAAAAATCAGCGACGGGGCCTTCTATACCATGAGTACACTGCAATAACGCTTCATCTAGCGGTAAGCAAGCATACGTGATATACGATTTCAATGATCCCAAACAGCTTACCAGTTGCCGGATATGTTTGGGTCTCCCACTACAACGAGCTGCTAATTGCAAACCAATCGATGAACTTACTACAATCACCAACACTCCTCCGATGATTTTTAGCCACATAATCCAACTGCTCCTTTCTTCATAGTTACCAATCAGTACGCTCTACAAGGCACTCCATAATACCTTACTTTGTTTACTATCAATGATCTGTTCGATTGTACCAATTCTTGGTTTATCACTCAGCACCACATACCGATCAAAATACTTAGATTGTATTAATTCCCCCACATAAGGACGTTGTAATACTTCCTGCACATCTCGTCCATGTACAGTGGCAAGTACACTAACGCCAGCATGCAGGGCTTCCCGCACAGCATAGACATCCTCAGCCCGTCCTAATTCATCTGTGGCGATTACCGCTGGCGACATAGACCGAATGAGCATCAACATCCCACGTGCTTTCGGACAAGCATCTAGTACATCGGTACGTCTACCTAAATCTACTGTAGGTATGCCATGTTTACAGGCCGCAATTTCGGATCGTTCATCTACAACTCCGACTTGCAAGCCTCTACATTCTTTATTGCCTGTACTAATTTTGCGAATTAAGTCACGTAGTAGTGTCGTCTTACCACAGCATGGAGCTGAAATTAGCAAGGTACTAACAATGCGATTCCCACTGGCAATCAGATATGGAAAAACAGAGTCCCCACAACCTTGTATTTCCCTAGCGATACGAATGTTAAGTGAACTAATATTTTTTAGCGCCTTAATTTCACCATCATCAATGATTGCCTGTCCAGCTAGTCCAACTCGATGTCCACCATGTATTGTGATAAAACCCATTTTTAATTCCTGTTCAAATGCATACATCGAGTTTCTGCTCATCAGCTGCAATGCTTTATTAATATCTTCTTTGCTACATATATAGGCTCTAGTTCCCTCTGTCACAATCTTCCCTGTAGAACTTAGCATAATATCTACATTTCCTAGTACTAGTAATAATGGTTGATTCACTCGCAGACGAATTTCTGTTATATAAGCTAACTGATCACTAGGTATCCCGCTAATAATCGCCACCAAATGTGGTGGTAACGCTGGATATATAAATTTTTCTAACATATTTTGATGCTTATTATTTCTGCTATTATTCATGTACTACCCATCCTTTCTTTATATAGATATGGAATAAAAACAAATATATGCCAATAAACAAAAAAAAATCCCGGCTAACCGGGATTTCAAAACAACTACTCTATTAGATTCCTGGGTGAATACCATATCGAAGAGTATTGCCTGAACTAGAATGCATATCTTCGTCATCCATACCTACATTAGAAATTTCTAACGTACTATCATAGACCGTCTCCCCACAATGAGGACATGAAACTTCTACATCATCATCGTCTTCTAAGATATCCGATTCAAAACTAACCGTTTCACGGCAAGAAGGACACTGCACCTCTACAAAGTCATCATGATCCGCATCTTCGTATACTTCCTCTTCTAAATCCGTTAAATCTTCATCCATACTTTCCACATAGGTTTCTAAATCTTCCTGCACCAATTGGATATTATTAAACTCTTGCGCCATATCATCAAGGACGTCAATGATATTGATTAACAATTTCCCTTCTGCAGAAGCAGAGCTCACATTAAGCCCTTGAGTTAAACCTTGCAAATAAGCAACTCGTTCTTTAATATTTCCCATAGATACACCAGACCTCCTTACTAACTATTTTTACTAGGCTAATCATATTATGTCCAATAAATGAACGGTTCATTCGTCATGTTTTTTTACTGTTACCACTACTTATTCTGGTTAATTTTTCGTGTATCTATGCGTATAAAATAAAAAAGTGCTATATTCTTACATTGTAAGAATATAGCACGATGATAACCAGTTATGCTCTTTCCAAATACTCACCAGTACGAGTATCAACCCGTAGAACGTCACCAATATTGATAAATAATGGCACACGCACTACACAGCCAGTTTCCATTTTTGCAGGTTTTGTACCACCTGTTGCAGTATCGCCACGGATCCCAGGATCGGTTTCAACAACTTCCAATGAAACAGCAACTGGTAGATCAACACCAATAATATTGCCTTGGAAAAACATAATATTAATTTCCATATTTTCTTTCAGATATTTTACAGCATCTCCGAGTTGTTCTGCTGTCACTTCACTTTGCTCATACGTTTCATTATCCATGAAATTGTATTGGCCATCATTTTCATATAAGAATTGCATTGCACGATTGTCAATACGTGCCTTAGGAAATTTTTCATTTGGATTAAAAGTACGTTCTACAACCGCACCACTTTTTACATTTTTCATCTTTGTACGTACGAAAGCAGCACCTTTACCCGGTTTTACATGCTGAAAGTCCACTATTTGCCAAACGTTGTTATCAATTTCAATTGTTGCCCCTGTACGAAAATCTCCACAAGAAATCATTCTATTACCTCCATTATTGTTATTACTATTACTTAATTTCTATCAGTTTTTTGCTACTAGCAGTCAAAATTTGACAACCATCAGCACTAACCAATACCGTATCTTCAATACGTACTCCACCCCGCTCAGGCAGATAAATCCCTGGTTCTACTGTTACCACCATATTTTCCATAATAATTGTCTCTGCAGCCGCCTGTGAAAGTCTAGGTTCTTCATGGATATTAAGCCCCAAACCATGTCCTAAACCATGCCCAAAATATTCACCAAAACCAGCATCTACAATAATCTTTCTGGATATAGCATCTATATCTTTACCAGTTTTACCTGGTGCAACAGCCTGTACGCCTGCTAATTGAGCTGCTAAAACGACTTCATAAATTTCGCGTTGCCAATCAGTAGCTGTTCCTATACAGATCGTCCGAGTAATATCAGAATGATATCCCAGGTACACAGCACCGAAATCCATGGTTACCAAATCACCAAACTCAATTATTTTTTGCGAAGCCTTACCATGGGGCATTGCGCCCCTTTTTCCTGAAGCCATAATGGTATCAAATGCAGGTTTTTCTGCGCCAAGCTTCCCCATGTAATATTCAAGTTCTAAAGCTACTTCCTGTTCGCTCATTCCCGGTTTAATAAATGTTAAAATATGAGAAAAAGCATGATCCGCAATTTCCACTGCCTTTTTAATCGCTGTAATTTCTTTTCTATCTTTTACTTTCCGCAGCGCATCAAGTTTAACAGGAAATAAATTTAAAGACGGCATATACTCACTTAATTTTGTATACATCTCATATGTAACAAAATCATCTTCAAAACCAATCGTAGCACAATCATTTTTTTTAGCAATTTCCGCCAGAACCTCATACGGATTCGCATGATAGCGGGAAACTTCAAAAAGCTTAGCTTCCATCGCAGCCTGCTCTACATAACGAAAATCAGTTAACAAATAATTTTCATCTTCTGAAATAAACAACATCCCTGCTGAACCACTAAAACCGCTAAAATAACGTCTATTTTCTGGTTTATTGATCACAATACCATGCAAGCTATGCTCACTCATAAATCTACGAAGTTGTACTAATCTGTTTTTCATAGTAACAATCATTGCCTATGTTGCGGCAATTACCTCCAATGTGAAAGGTTAACTCGTTATATTTTAACATAAATTTATTTTATTGCCTAGAATATTTTTTGCTATTATTGAATATTATTGACTATATATTGTTAACGCGCTACTAATTCTTGAATAATTTCACCGAATATTGGTGCTGCTATATCGCCACCAGACATACCATCCTCAACAAATACTACGACTGCATACTGTGGATTAAGAAGCGGTGCATAACCAGCAAACCAGGCATGACTAATCCCCTGACCCGTCATACTTTTTCGTCCTGTTTCTGCGGACCCTGTCTTTCCTGCCGAACCGCCCCCCTCTACATAAGCACTCTGCCCTGTACCATAGCGGGTAACAGCCATCATCATGCTTTGCAGCTCTTTTGCTGTTTTTTTTGACAAGATCCTCTTACTTTCTCCCCCTTGATATTCTTTTACCACTACACCATCTGCATTTGTTAATTTACTAACCAAGTGTGGATCGACTTTAACACCATCATTGGCAATCGTCGCAACGAGCGAAACGACTTGCAGTGGTGTCGCCTCAAATTCGCCTTGCCCAATCGCCAGATTCGCAAGTTCGCCAGAATACATTTGGTCTGCTATTGGCAAATTACCAGCCGCCTCACCAGTAAAATCCAAAGAAGTCTTATGACCAAACCCAAATTTCTTCGCGTAAGAAACTAATTTGTCCGCACCTAATTGTAAACCAATTTGAATAAATATAGGATTGCTAGAATAAGCTAATGCCTCTGTAAAGGTAAGTTGTCCACGTCCACCTTTCTGATAATCCCAACCATTAAAACGTAAATGTTCAACCTCAATATATCCAGAATCAAAGAAGATTTGATCAGGAGTAACAATATGGTTCTCCAAAGCTGCAGCGGCGGTTACAAGCTTAAATACTGATCCAGGTTGATACGAGAGTATTGCCCGATTGAGTAGTGGTGTTGCCCTTTGCGCTAAGTAATCCTCAATATGATTGGCATCAAAATTAGGACGCGAAGCCATCGCGAGCACTTCTCCTGTAGCTGGTTGTAATATCACAACAGCCCCCTTGATCGCATGTCGGTCCATTATACTCTCCACAATACTTTGAATGCCTCGATCGATAGTCAGTACCACATTGCTAGGCCTTGCCCCTGCTGGTAAGCGTAAACGCTTATATCCGATGCCAGGAATGATTTTCCTTCTAGCATCAACTACAACTGCTGCATATTCTGGCTGATCCCCCCGCAGTACATCATCATATATACTTTCAATACCACTGATACCTTCATTATCTGCATCATTAATATATCCTGTTACATGGGTAGCGATCGATCGATAAGCATATCTACTCTTTTCTGGCACGACCATAACCCCTGGCAAATGTAATGAGTTAATTTTTTTTCCAGTCATCGCATCAATCGAAGCTTGCACTTTAAAAGGTCGTTGATGCCTCGTGATTTGCTCTATCAAATATTCAGATGATAATCCGGTCAGTTCGGCTAGTTGCGTAGATTCACGTTCTATATTTTCAAGTTGCTCTGTAAAAATCAACAGTGTAAAATGCTGCGTTGTATCGGTTAGAGCAAGCCCTGTGCGATCAAGAATTTCGCCTCTAGGCACCTCCATAGCAACTTCTTGCATACGCATACTCAAACTTTCGCTAGCCAAATTAGTATTTTCTATGATTTGTAAATAAAATAACCGACTCATCAATAAAATGCCTATTAGTAAAAAAAAACTCACTACTTGATATATGCGGGAAACAGATAACGCCATACAATCACCTCAATGATAGTATGGCATTACCTTGATAAATTATTTACTCTCTACATACGCAAACGGAATTGGCAAATGTGCTAAGATATCCCGCACTTCTTTATAGGTATCTGGTGTAACACGAATACGCAGTACACCCTCTCTATCTTTTACCGTAGTCACAACCCCAAGATACTCATAGCCTTCCATAATTCGATTGATATAGTTAATATGTTTTACATCAATTGAAATTAAAATTTCCTCATGCATATTCTTTCACCTTTCGGCGAAGCATCGCATATTCACTGACAGGCTTACTCATGCGCATCAGTACGAGTTGCTGTGGATGCGGCGCTACAGTAATCGGATTTGCTTCTATATCAAACATTTCCGTAATCGTTTGTCCAAAGCATGGTCCATTTGGCTGCATAATTTCAATTTCTTGACCAATTTTCATATTATTACGTTGCTCGATTGTTGCTAGGCCTGTACTTTCATCATAGTTTTTTACTAGACCGATAAAATCATGAGTCTGATCATAAGAAGAAGAAGTATAAATCTGGTCATTTTGATCGACCTTATTAAAATAAAAACCAGTCGTATAGGCACGATGAGAAATCTTCTGAAGTTCTTGTAGCCACTCTTCCTTAACTACAAAATTCTCTGGATCGGCTATATACGCATCAATGGCTTCCCGGTAAACCTTAATCACCGTTGCCACATAGTGTACGCTTTTCATACGCCCTTCAATTTTAAAACTGTCTAAACCACTACTGATTAGTTCTGGAATATGAGGCAATAAACACAAATCCTTGGAATTGAAAATATAAGTGCCCCGTTCATCTTCGAGCACTGGATAGTATTCTCCCGGTCTTGTTTCCTCTACTAAATTAAATTTCCATCGACAACTCTGCGCACATTGTCCTCGATTGGCATCACGATCGGTAAAATAATTACTCATCAAACATCGACCGGAATAGGAGATACACATAGCCCCATGAACAAATGATTCCAATTCAACAGTAACCTTCTGACGAATCGCAGAGATTTCTGCTAGCGATAGTTCCCGCGCTAATACAACTCGACTAGCACCTAGTTCTTGCCAGCAAAGTACCGACGACCAATTGGTATTGTTCGATTGTGTACTAATGTGTATTGGCAGCTTTGGTGCTACCTGACGAACAATGCGATATACACCTAAATCAGAAACTATCACAGCGTCAGCGTGAATTTCATACAAAAACTTAATATAATCCGGTAATCCAATCAAATCCTCATTATGCGGAAAGATATTCACCGTTACATAGGCTTTTTTTTGCAAACTATGGGCAAATTCAATACCTTCTTTTAGCCCTGCTTCATCAAAATTATCACTAAAAGCCCGCAGTCCAAATTCTTTGCCACCCATATATACAGCATCGGCACCATAAAGAAGAGCCATCTTTAGTTTTTCAAGATTTCCAGCTGGTGCTAACAGTTCAATTTTTTTCACAATTTATTCTCTCCTCGATAATAAGAAATTGCTATACCATCCCCTTCATCGTGAATGGTAGTAGAAAAACGTTCATCATGGCTGACAAAGTCCAAATACTCCCTTAAACGTTTCACGATTGTCCGGTAACGTTTGTGAGGTGGTTCTTGACCTAACACCATACCACGAAACAATACATTATCAGCGACAATAACTGCATCCTTAGAAAGTTTACCAATAATTTTTTGTAAATAATCCAGATATTGCCCTTTCGCTGCATCAATAAATACCATATCAAAATTGCCTTCTAGTTGGAGTAATATCTCACCAGCATCTCCATCGATAAGCTGAATCTGTTCACTTTTACCTGCTCGAGCAATATATTCATAAGCAGTATCAATCCGATTGGCATCCTGCTCAATCGAAATCATTTTGCCAGCTTTCGGCATATATTGCGCCATCAATAGTGCCGAATAGCCAATCGCGGTACCAATTTCTAAAACAGACATAGGCTGTTTTTCCTTTACTGTCGCAACTAATAACTGGCTACTTACTTTGTTAATAATAGGTACATTATGAATCTCAGCATACTCTTCCATTTCTCTAAATAATTCTAATTCATCACTCATATTAATTACTCACCTGCTCTATCGCTACAAGATGTTCTTCATATGTTTTACTAAAATGATGTGCTCCCTTTTTATCAGCAACAAAATATACAAATTCTGTTTTTTGCGGATACAAAACAGCATCGATTGCCGCAATACCCGGATTGGCTATCGGTCCAGGTGGCAGTCCCATATGTTGATAGGTATTGTAAGGAGATGATATTTCTGTATCCTGTATTGATAACTCAGCTTTTGGATATCCCAAAATATACTGAATGGTAGCACAAGATTGAAGCGGCATATTTTGTTTAAGGCGATTGATAAAAACGCCAGCAATGATCGGTCGATCTTGGGGGAGCTGAGCCTCTTTTTCAACCAATGAGGCCAGAATAATTACATCTTTAATTGATAAGCCCATATCATTTGCTCTTGTCCGCATACTTTCCGTAAACTGTGTGTCAAATTGGGTTGTCATCATACGCAGCATCTGTTCTTCAGTAGTACCTTTCGATATCCGATACGTATTGGGAAACATATATCCCTCTGCCTTATATACCACATTCAAATTGTTATTATTCATATATGGATAGGGAACAAAACTTTGTGCAAGTTTTTTTATTTTTTCCGCATCTCCCAGTTGTTTTTCTTGCAGTAGTTTCGCAATCTGCTCTACCGTATATCCTTCGGGAATGGTAATTTTTTGATAAGCAGTTTCTCCTTTGGCCAAAGTATCAATTACTTGTTGTATTGTCATATCTTGACTTAATACATATTCCCCAGCTTGTAAAGAATTTTCGATTCCCTGCATCTTAGCAATCATTTGAAACAAAAATACACTTTTTACTGCACCTTGTTTATATAATAACTCACCAATATCACGGCTTACCATCCCTGGTTGAACCACAATAACAAACTTGTCTTTTGATACAGACGTTGCCTGCTTCGTAAGTCCATACAATAGACTTCCCAAACAAAGTAGACAAACGACTAATATAATATATAACTTAAATTTCTGCCAAAATTCACGCATCTATCATCACCTCACTGCTATTCTTCTCTATTCTTGTAAAAGCAATGACTACATTATACACAAAATGAGGAAAAAAGACTAGACTTGTTCCAATCATGATATTCTAGATATTACAATCAATTGTACCTGAATATTTTATTAAATCAGGAAATTCCTTTGCCTCAAATTTAAAAACAACAGATTCTTTATCCAATCCTTCAGAGCAATTTTCTATCTTTGAGACAAGAAATTCTAAACCATATTTCGAGAAATCATTCCATAAACGACATGGCAATTCTTCTAACTCCTTATATGTGATTAAAAATTTTTCTTGATCTGCCGCTGCAAACAGTCGTTGTCTCCAGAGTTCATCTTGACTTATTTCGTTTACAACATCATCGATATATTTTTTATGTACATTCTCTATGAGCGCAAATTTCATTGTTTGATTCTCCTTATACGATTACTTCTTATTATTTTAACTTTATTTATAAATAAAATTCATAATAGAGAATATGACATGCTTTCTGATTCCGTAAAAAAGACAGTTAACATATTTCTATGCTAACTGCCCTATGTAAATCGTTTTCAATAGGGTTTTTTTAGTAAAAAAATGAAGCCTATTCGGCTTCATCCTCTTCTACCATTAGTTCTTCATAAGCCTTGCGGACTTCTTCAAACTCTTCATCGGTAGGATCAACATATACTTCCTCGCCATTTTCATCCGTATCAATGCGCGCAATATATACATCAACTTCATCTTCAGAACAGTCGCATCCAGCACCGCATCCGCAACCTTCATCTTCACATTGATCTTCACCAATAGGAATTAAGATTGCATACTGCTTATCCCCAACTGGAACAATCATTTCCTCACGATAATAATATTCGTTACCCTCTTCGTCAGTCATTACTACGACGAGCTCTTCATCCATTTCTTCAAGGTCATCATTTTCAAAATCAGCCATTCATTTCACCTCTTCCTTTTAGTGTAATGTAATTTTATCGTAGAAAACTTATCCTGTCAAGGAAGTTCTTGACAAGGTAGGCTATCAAGATAACCTTGTAAAATAAACACTGCAGCCATTTTATCAATTACTTTTTTTCTTTTTGCTCGGCTAACATCTGCCTCAATCAACGCTCTTGTTGCTGCCACTGTTGATAAACGTTCATCCCATAACTGCACTTTTATTTGAGGGAACAAAAGTTGCAATGTAGACGCAAACTCCTTCATCAGTTCACCACGTGGACCGATCGTTCCATTCATGTTTTTAGGCAAACCAACAACAATGGTCTCCACTTCATACTGAGTAACCAATTCACTTAATCGAGCAAAATCTTTTTCTGTCGACGTACGACGAATTACCTCAACACCTTGCGCTGTCATTCGTAATAAATCGCTTGCCGCCACTCCAATGGTTTTATCACCAACATCAAGAGCTAGTATGCGCATCTTTCCTCCAAATATACCTTACAATCATAATAAATATAACGTAGCCAGATTTTATACTTTTTTATTTATCTTTCAGATATGCTCTCACAAATTCTTCTAAAAGTTCATCTCGCTCTAATTTCCGTATTAAACCACGAGCATTATTATGACTGGTAATATAGGTAGGATCTCCTGATAACAGATAACCCACAATTTGGTTAATAGGATTATACCCCTTGGTCACCAAAGATTGGTATACAGAATGAATAACCATAGCTGCATTATTTTCGTCATTATCTACACGAAACATCATCGTTTCTTCGGATATATTGGCCATTGAGCATCCTCCTCCCTACTATTATTTCCATCTTTATATCATTACATTCTACTCTCACTAGCTTTTTCCTTTAATTTTTAAAAAAAATTAGAGGAAAAAGCATCAAATGAGTTTGTAATATTATTGAAAATTAATAGACTTTATCATGATTTGATCTGAGATGTAATAATGTCTACAGCAACTTTTAATGCTTCGGCAATCTTTTCAGGTTGTTTACCACCTGCTTGAGCCATATCAGGGCGCCCGCCGCCGCCACCGCCAGCGATTTTTGCCACTTCTTTGATAACGTTACCAGAATGTATTCCTTTTGCTACCGCTTCTTTGGTTGCCATAACAACGAAATTCACTTTGTCTCCATTCACAGCCCCTAGAGTGACAACACCACATGCTAAATGATCCCGAACCATATCAGCGACTGTACGTAAACCATCCATATCGGCACTGCTGGTCTGGCCGATTACTGCTTGCACACCATTAATTTCAACAGTATTAGCTAATAATTCTTGTACTTCAACCTGAGCTTGTTTTGTCGTAAGAGCAGCCAATTCATGTTCTAACTCTTTCACTCTGTTGATCAGACTGTCAACTTTCGTAACCACTTCTTCTGGTCGTGATTTTAATACTGTCGCTGCCTCTTGTAATATATTTTCTCTGGCTGTGATATATTCAATGGCTCCTGCACCGGTTACCGCTTCAATTCTTCGAATGCCGGAACCAATACCAGCTTCACTCACAATTTTCACTAAGCCGATTTCAGCAGTATTCGCCACATGGCTACCACCACAAAGCTCCATACTTACATTGCCAACTGATACCACTCGTACTACATCGCCATATTTTTCACCAAATAAAGCCATTGCACCCATTTCTTTCGCTTTTTGCTGTGTAGTTTCCATAATATCCACGGCAATATTTTCTAAAATCGCAGTATGGACAATCTTCTCTACTGCGACCAATTGCTCAGGTGTAACCTGCGAAAAATGAGAAAAGTCAAAACGCAAACGATCTGGGCTAACAAATGATCCTGCTTGATTGACATGAGATCCCAGTACTTCTTTCAATGCGGCATGTAATAAATGGGTAGCGGTATGATTGCGTCCAATATCTCGTCTGCGCGCCACATCTACTTTTTGCGCCACTGCATCCTGAACCTTCAGTGAACCTTCGATGACATGTCCGACATGATAGACCGTACCATTTAGTAATTTTTTCACAGCAGTAATTTGCACTTTACCAACTGTACCTTCAACGGAACCAATATCTCCGACTTGACCGCCACCTTCCGCATGGAAAGCCGTCACATCCAGAATCATACCAATATCTTCCCCATCATGAACTTCATTCACAATCACGCCATCTTTCCACATTAGGACAATGTTTCCAGTCGCAGCTTGCTCATTCACACTCAGCTCAGCCGTAGATAGATGCGATACATCTGGAATAACCATTTGCTTTTCATTTGATTGACGACCAGCTCTAGCTCTTTCTCGCTGTTCTTTCATCGCTACATCAAAAGCTTCTTTATCGAGCTGCATCCCATGCTCTTCTACAATTTCCAGCGTAAGTTCCCAAGGGAAACCAAACGTATCATATAATTTAAAGGCCGTTGCACCATCGAGCATCGTAATGCCTTTTTCGGTTAATTGCTCAATATGCCCATTTAGTAATTCCATACCTTGCACTAAAGTGGTTTGGAAGCGTTCTTCCTCGAGTTGAATTACATTTTTTATGTATGCTTGTTTTTCTGCCAAATCAGGATATGCTTCAGCAAAAATGTCAATTACAACATCCACCATAGGAACTAGAAACATTTTTTCGATGCCAAGTAATCTAGCATGTCGTACAGCACGACGTAAAATACGGCGTAGTACATAGCCGCGACCCTCGTTAGATGGCAAAATACCATCGGAAATCATGATCGTCATACTACGAATATGATCACCAATTACCTTTAGCGAAACATCCACTTTTGGAGAAGATCCATAGACTACCCCTGCAATATTTGCTGCATATTCAATCAATGGGAATAATAGATCCGTTTCAAAATTTGATGGTTTATGTTGTAGTACAGAGGCAATACGTTCTAATCCTGCGCCTGTATCTATATTTTTCTTCGCTAGCGGAGTGTAATTGCCTGCCTCATCACGATCATACTGTGTAAATACCAAATTCCATATTTCTAAATATCGATCGCAATCACAGCCCACTGCACAGTCAGGACTATCACAACCACGTTCTGGCCCTAAATCAAAATAGATTTCCGAACAAGGACCACATGGTCCAGGTCCTATTTCCCAAAAATTATCTTCCAAGCGAATAATACGATCCGCTGGTACTTTCATATCATTAAGCCAAATATCAAATGCTTCATCATCTTTCGTATGAATCGTCACCCACAATTTGTCTTTCGGCATTTGAAGCTGCTCAGTAATAAATTCCCATGCCCAGGCAATCGCTTCTTTTTTAAAATAATCACCAAAAGAGAAGTTTCCTAGCATTTCAAAAAACGTATGATGCCGTGCAGTCCGGCCCACATTCTCAATATCGCCAGTCCGCACACATTTTTGACTTGTCGTAATGCGCGGATGAGGTGGGTTCATTTTCCCCGTAAAGAAAGGCTTAAAGGGAGCCATACCAGCACCTACTAATAATAATGTAGGGTCATTTTCCGGAATTAATGGATAACTTTGCAAAACCAAGTGATTTTTATCAGCAAAAAATTGTACAAACTTCTTGCGTAATTCATTTCCTGTCATATAATTCAAGTTCATCGACCTCCAGATTGTTAGGGATACCCATTTCGCCATTATACCGAATTTATCTGACAGTGTCAATAAATGGTCAATATAACATGTGTCTATAATAATACTTTTAGCACATGTCGAATGAGTATCTTACATATAGCAATCAGTGGTACACCCAGTAGCATACCAATCAATCCATATAATTCACCACCAACAAACACAAAAAATATGACAGTTAATGGATGTAGACCTGTATTTTCCCCAATAATCTTCGGTTGAATAATATTTCCTTCTATTTGTTGAATGACAATAAATAGAAGGATTACCTTTATCGTCAACCATGAAGACTCGAGCATGGCTAACATTACCGCTGGTGCAGCACCAATGATGGCTCCAAAATACGGAATGATATCAAAAATAGCTGCTAATATACCTATAATCAATGCAAATTTTACGTGCAATACTTTCAAACCAATCGTAACAAAAATACCAACAATACACGCTACGGTTAATTGTCCACGAATAATTCCGCCTAACACCTTATCTGCATCACGAAAGAATAAAATAAACTCAGTTCGCCACTGCCATGTCAACAATTGTAGCAGTTTTTCTTTAATTGCATACCAATCATGAAGTACATAAAAAGCCAAGATCGGACTAATGGCTACGCCAATCGAATTTCGAATCACCTGAATGATGCTCGTTACAATTTGACTAATAAATTGTTGCATATCATATTCGAGCACCAGCAAAGCCTCATCAATGGCCAAACGAACCGAATCAGGCAATGATGAATTTTGGTACTGTTCTTGGATAAAACTGAGCAAGTCATCAATATGAGCTATAATTTCTGGCAAATCTTCAGAAAAATATTCTAAATCACGAATTAAAATCGTTAATAATTTGCTACCGCCAATAATCACAACAACAAATAAAATGAGATACACCATCACGATGGCCCATACTCTCTTTATACCTTTCTTTTCAAAAAAACAAATCGTAGGATGTAACATATATGCTAATAATAAACCAATAATAAACGGATATAGGGCACTACGAACCAGCCAAAAAAAATAGAAACCACCTAATATAGCACTACTGATCATTGCGATTTTTATATTTTTTTTAGTTATACTCACATCAAGCACCTCATTAAAAACAAAGCGGTGACCCATTGGCCGCCGCTTCATACCAGTATAATCTTGTAGTCATTCTATGCTATTATTACGCCATAGTAGTTTCTAATGCTTCTACTGTTTCCATTGGTGCTAAATATGAAGTTAAAGTGCCATCTGGCTCTACATTAAAAATCTTAGTCTGATCACCACGTACCATAAATTCCACACAACAATCCCAGCAAAAATACTGTTCTGATCCGACTTTACCAATCGATCGGCTACTACCACAAACAGGACAATCTATCATCAACCCTACACCTCACACATTTTTATGAAACTATCAATATATCCTCAACGATCATGTAAGAGTAGTATAACCAAGATGATGACTTTTTATAACAACGATAACTCCATCTCTATAGTGTCCAGTTTATCGGGAAAAGCTCATTCGTAACCTTCCCATTTGTATCTGGCAAACACAATAACCCTTCACCCGAAGTGATCCAGCCTGTTTGTTCAGCAAAGCCATTATTATCTAAAGCTACAACATTTCTAACCATTTTAAAATACTTTGTTACAGAATCAGCTATCCCTTATAAAATGATTTACTATAGACTTAATATTCGTTATAAATAAAAAAAGCAAACCATAAAAATATACTCAGCACTATACTAGATAAGTAGAACGGCTGTTGTACAACTAATCCCATTTCAATATAAAATCCAAAGATAATAAACCAAAAGTATATCCATTTAACGTTTGACTTATTTGTATGAGTAAAAAACCATCTAAAAAAAATAGCTATTATAAAACAATATATAAAGAAAAGTGAACATCCAATAATAAAATTCAAAGGTATCGGAGAAGTAAACATCAATGAAGCGATAATTAAAATTGTTATACTAGAAAGCCATCTTAAAGCAAGATATCTATCCCTGCTATTTAAGTACATTTTGTCTAAACGCTTTTTTTCTCTTTTGTTTTTAAATGGATCTTCTATTAACGAGTAAAACAAACCCCAAAATGCCCATAAAAATATGTCTACCCCCATATTAAAGATGACCATAATAGTTGTTGTTACAAGTGATCCCCAAAGCGTAAGTAGGATGAATCCTTCCAGTTTTTGAAGACTAAATACATATATTTTTCTAATTATTGGATATGAGACCATAACTAAAATGATCCCCAGTATATTGCCACACATAAGAGGAAAGATCATACTTCTTTGATACATATAATCATAATATCCAATACATGTAGCATAAATCATACCTATAATCAACCAAAATCGCTTATTACTAGATAAATTCATTGAGATTATACTCCTCCTCATATATTCTTACTTTTTCTCTTAAAATCTCTTTATTTCTCAGTTTTTATAACATCCGCAATAGAAAACATAGGATTCTTCGCAAAATCATAATCTGACATCTCTAATGTCTTTCCTGATTTCGTTTGATACCTACCTGCATAAACTTTCTTGTTTCCCGATGGACATGCCAACGGGACAGGGTTATTGACACATGCCTCATGCTTTAAAAATAATTCCACTTTCCTTTTTATGCCTAGTCCTGCGTAACATACATTACAGCCCCCATCTAATATTTAGAGCAAAAAATGCTGTCAATAACCCCGTCCCCATAGCACCCGCCCATAGCACCCTTATTCACTACGCAATCAAAAAAAGAAAGTATGCCCACATATTACCATCTATAGACATACTTTCTACAAATTATTAACTTTTCCTCTATTAACTTACAATTAATTAAAGCATAAAAGAAGGATATGCCATGCGTATATTTAGCAGGTAATTTTTTATTCCTGATTAGTGTCATGAATTAATTGCTTATATAGGAATTTAACTCCTTTTGGGATGGTATAAATTATTCCAAAGAGTAATGCTACAAAGAAAAGATAGAAATTACCATTTATATGACCAATTAAATTATCTCCTGGATCAATAATTGGATAAATGACGATATAACACAACAATACTACTATTGCTAAAGTAGGTATGCTTAAACTTAGTAAAGCAAAGATAAATACACCCAATTTACTATACGTAATATTTTTCATAATTAATCCTTTCTTATACTTATTTGACATTTATTATAACATTATGCCTTTGGAAAAAATATCTTTTATTAATTAGCTTTAGAACAGTAATCGAATATATCCAGAGTATGTGTCAATAGAGGCATATAGTGGCTCATTTTTAGCGTGTTGATGAAAAAAAAGAGAGGCATCTCCTCTCTCTAAAATGTACTCTTTACCGTACAGACTTTATAATAATTCCGCCACCGATGACCATATCACCATCATAAAATACCACCGATTGTCCTGGCGTAATTGCCCTTTGTGGTTCATCAAACTTGACATGTACCTGACCATTATCAAGAGGGGTGACCGTCGCCACGCCTTCACGAGATCCATAGCGGATCTTTGCTGAAACAGTCATCGGTGCATCTAGGGCATCAATGCTAATAAAATTCAAATCACCAGCGATCAGTTCACTTGCAAAAACATCTTGATCGCAGCCAACAACAATCTGATTTTTATCATAATTCATTTCGACTACATACAATGGTTTCCCGATTGCAATCCCAAGACCTTTACGCTGCCCAATGGTATATAACGGTACGCCTTGATGTTTTCCGAGTACATTTCCATGTACATCGACAATGTCACCTGCTTTCAATGATTCAGGTGATTTTTCTGCTAAGAACCGTTTATAATCATCATCGGGAATAAAACAAATTTCTTGACTTTCCGGTTTATTCGCAACTGACAGTCCAAGTTCATTGGCTAAGGCTCTCGTCTTGACCTTCGTATAACTACCAAGAGGCATCAAAAAGTGCTGCAATGTGTTTTGATTTAAATGATATAAAGCATAGGATTGATCTTTCGTATGATCGATGCCTTTGCGTAAGGTATGTCGCTTTAGAGTGCTATCATAGCCGATCTGTGCGTAATGCCCCGTTGCTACATAGGTAGCCCCAAGGGCTAAGGCTTTTTGTAACAAACCTTCAAACTTAACGAAACGATTACAAGCAATACATGGATTGGGTGTCTTGCCTGCGCCATACTCGCGGATAAAATAATCGATGACTGTTTGTTGAAACATATCACGAAAATTCAGTACATAATAAGGAATACCAATCTTTTCCGCAACATTGCGAGCATCGTCAACCGCACTTAGCGAGCAGCATCCTCTGTTTTGCGTATCATCTGCTGGTACTTCCTTGTCCCATATTTGCATTGTAGCACCAATTACGTCGTATCCTTGCTCAACCAAAAGGGCGGCAGTTAAAGAACTGTCCACCCCTCCGCTCATGGCTACAAGAACTCTTGGTTTCGTACCCATGAATCAATCACTTTCCTTTTTTCTGTAAATAATCCTTAATGGCTTCATGTAGTGCGTCTGCTGCTAAATTAGAGCAATGCATTTTAGCAGGCGGCAATCCATCTAGTGCTTCCGCTACTGCATCATTGGAAATTTTAAGTGCTTCCTCAAGCGTTTTTCCCATAACCAGTTCGGTAACCATACTGCTAGTTGCAATCGCTGCACCACAACCAAAAGTCTTAAATTTAACATCTTTGATAATATCATCTTGAACATCTAAATAAATCCTCATGATATCACCACATTTTGCATTGCCAACTTCGCCTACTCCATTGGCATTTTCTATTTCTCCCACATTACGTGGATTTGCAAAATGATCCATTACTTTTTCAGTATACATATAATTAATCTCCTTTCAATACCTTAATGATGATGACATGAACTGCATGGATTACTAGTTGCTAATTTGCTTGTTGCATTTAGCGGAGACATACTACGTAATTTTTCAACAATTTGCGGTAATACTTCGAGGCAATAGTCAATATCCGCTTCTGTATTGCCACGCCCTAAGGAAAGCCTTAATGATCCGTGGGCTGTTTCATGATTCATTCCCATCGCAAGTAGCACATGAGAAGGATCAAGAGATCCGGATGTACAAGCAGAACCACTAGAACCTGCGATTCCTTTCATATCAAGGTTCAGCAGTAACGATTCGCCTTCAATATATAAGAAACTAAAATTTACATTACCTGGTAATCGTTTTTCAGGGTGCCCATTGAGCTTAATATCAGGAATTTTTTCTTGAATGCCTTTAATCAATTTATCTCTTAGACCTTGCACATGAGCAATTCGCTGATCCATTTCCTGTTTTGCTTGCTTAGCCGCTAGACCCAGACCAACAATACCAGGTACATTTTCCGTACCAGCTCTCATTTTACGTTCTTGTGATCCACCTTGCTGTAATGGCTCGATTTTGACACCCTTACGGATATAAATCACACCAATACCTTTAGGTCCATATAATTTATGTCCAGAAATGCTTAATAAATCAATATTGCACTCATTCACATCAATCGGATAATTACCAGCAGCTTGTACTGCATCAGTATGGAAATAGATACCTTTTTCCTTGGCTAATTGTCCAATTTCTTTGATCGGTTGAATGGTACCTACTTCATTATTAGCAAACATGACACTGATTAAAATCGTTTGATCTGTAATAGCATTTTTTACATCTTCTACACGTACCATTGCATTTTCATCTACAGGTAAATACGTAACGGTAAAACCGTGTTTTTCTAGATATTCACAAGCATGTAGTACAGCATGATGTTCAATAGTGGTGGTAATAATATGATTGCCCTTTTTACGATTGGCAAAAGCAACACCTTTCAGTGCTAGATTATCTGATTCAGTACCACCACTAGTGATAAAAATTTCCTTTGCACTAGCTCCTATTAGAGCCGCTATATTTTCACGAGCTTCATTCACTGCCTTTAAAGCCTCACGACCAAAATAGTGAATACTTCCTGGATTACCAAACTTTTCGGTCATGTATTCTAACATCACCTTAGCCACTTCACTATCCATTGGTGTAGTGGCTGAATGATCAAAATATACTCTTTTCACAATTATACATCTCCCCGTGTTTTTTCATCTCGGCATAAATCAGCTAGAGAAATAGAATCCACAACTAAACTAATACTATCACAAACTTTGGCCCATACATCACGAGTAACACATATATCCTCACGCTCACAACAATTATGATCATCAGAATGCGATAATAAACAATCGACTAAAGCGATAGGTCCTTCTAGCACTCGAATAATGTCGCCTACTGAAATTTGCGCTGGATCTTTACTCAAAGTATAACCCCCCTGCGCTCCGCGAATACTTTTCACATAACCAGCTTTGCGCAATGTACTAACTAGCTGCTCTAGATAATTTTCAGAAATTTTTTGACGCTGCGCAATACTTTTTAACGAAATCGGACCTTGCCCATAGTTCATAGCCAAATCATACATGGCTGCTACGCCATAGCGTCCTTTTGTCGATATTTTCATAATAATATCTCCCCTGCCATTACCCAGTATTCCGAGTAACTTAGTAGGTTTTCTTGTTTATTAATATACCAAAAAAAATTCAGATTGTCAAAAGAAATTCACAAAAATAATTTTTTTGTGAATTTCTATCGTTTTTCTGGATTTCGCTTACCAAATATCCTCGCCTCAATACCCGAATTTTGTGGTATATAAAATTCACTGCCTTCTAATTCTTTTGGCAAATAATCTAGCTTAGAAGCAGGGTAGTCAATGGGATTGATGTAGAGTCCAGAACTATTTTTGAGTGGGCTTGGAACCGGAAAATTTCTGGTATGCTTTACCGTCTGTAATGCACGATTAATGGCTTTATAGGCAGAATTTGATTTTGGACTTTCCGCAACCACAATAACCGCTTCTGCTAAAGGAATACGTGCCTCTGGCATTCCGATGAATTCAATGGCTTGTTTTGCCGCAATTGCGACTTGCAAGGCCTGGGGATTGGCGAGCCCTACATCTTCTGCCGCTTGAATCACAACTCTTCTTGCTATGAACATTGGGTCAACCCCTGAATCGAGCATACGAGCCAGCCAGTATATCGCTGCATCCGTATGACTTGCCCTCATCGATTTGATAAAGGCAGATATCAGATCATAAAAATCAGTGGTAGATATGCCATTTAGACGAAATTCAAAAGCTTGCTGAATGATATCCAGATTAATTTTGCCCTCATTCTTCACTGAATATGCGGCAATTTCTAAAGCATTTAAGGCACTACGCACATCTCCATTGCAAACATCAGACAAATAAATAAGAGCATCTTTTTCTATCTCAAGCTGCTCTTTCCCAAGCCCTCGCTCCTCATCATGCAATGCAGCTATAATAATTTTCTCCACCTCTTTTGCCGTCAAAGGGTGTAAATTATATACCTTGCACCGCGAGACAAGCGGTGGAATAATATCATGAGTGATACTTTCAGTAGTCGCCCCGATCAAAATAAAGGTACCGTTTTCAACTGCTTGTAACAGCGACATTTGCGTATTTGATTTTAGAGCATGAATCTCATCTAAAAATACAATCGTCTGTTTTTTATAAAATTTGAAATGATCCCTTGCTTTATCCATAACAGTCCTTAAATCCGCAATGGAAAGAGAGACCGCATTCAATTTTACAAACTCCGCACTTGTCATATGGCTGATGATGGATGCCAAACTGGTCTTACCAGTTGCCGGTGGACCTTGAAGAATCATCGATTGTACTTGGTCCGATGCAATCAGTCTATACAGCAGTCTTTCTTTTCCAAGTAAGTGCTGCTGCCCGACAAACTCATCGAGCGTTCTGGGTCTCATCCTCTCTGCGAGAGGCTTATTTTTCATTGTCTGATCCGCTTGGTATTCAAAAAGATCCATCAGCAAGTCCCCTTTTCCCTGCAACCTCTATTTTAAAAAATTTTAGCCCTGCCAAGCATACCCATCATATATTTTTCTCCAGCCATTGTTGGCGGAGCCCCATTTTGTGTTCGTATATATTCATTTGCCAGTTGACTAATGATCCGCACTGCATCATAAGCCGATTGTGGTTGACGAATGAGCCTAGCAGCGGCTTGCATCGTGACCAGTTCATTTCGATTGCCAAATAACCTACTAATTTGATTGTCTATTGCATTTCTACTATCGAGTGAAGATATTTTACAATTGCTGATCCAACGCGCTGCCCCTCGATTGACAATATATGCTGCATTGTCCACTTCTTGTCCTGGTATCGGTTCAAAAAACAACATTGGTAATTCCATTGCTAGCGCCTCACAAATTGTTACTGCCCCCGGCTTGGTAATCAATATATCAGAAAGCTGCATCAATTCCCGAATATGCCTTGTATTACCAAATATATGCATAGTGTGAACAGATTGCATTGCCATCACTTCTAGATCCTCACGCAATTCACGATTGCTTCCCGTGACAGCAATAATTTGTAGTGGAAAGGAACTATGGTCTAGATGAATCAATAAATCTCGTATCGATCCCAGCCCTAATCCACCACCCATCAATAGTAAAATTGGCTGCGTTTTATCTAACTTTAGTAGCTGTGATAATTCATCAGCATTACTAGAAGAAGCAAAACAGGGATGGATCGGTATCCCTGTTTCGTGAATTAGACTGGGCGGGATTCCCTGCGCAATCAACTCACTTTTCATTTCCGTAGTAGCTACTATATATTGATCAATCTCTGGGTACATCCACATTTGATGGATGCCAAAATCAGTGATAACACCTACAAGTGGCGCATTCATCTTTTCTTTACGCTTTAAATAGGCAGCAGCACCACAAGGAAATGGATGTGTACAAATAATGACATCCGGTTGATATTGTTCAATCAAATTTTCCATACTTTTTTGCATGATCCAAGAAAGAAGAGTCTGTACTTTCATTCCATAAGACCCTTGCGTCCAGTAATATAAATTTTTATATAAATCCGGTGAAACGGTAATCATTTTCAAATACGTTTCTTTTAGTAAATAATTGAGATAAGAATTATCACTATCCATAAAATCGACAATATGTACTTGATCTACAGGACATTTCATTTCCCAAGCTACTTTTATCGCCATAGCTACTTGGTTATGCCCAGCCCCAATTGAGGCAGAAACAATCAGTACTTTTCTATTTTTTGATTTCATATTATTGACCTCTCAACTCATATTAGATTTATGATGTTACGAATTGGCATTAGACTATCGTATCATCAAATATCTCAAATTACCATCTATATTTCATACTATTATACGAATTATTACACGAATTCGATAAAATACATGCCAAGTCCATTTAAATGACTCTTTAATTCTCGGATTGTTTTATTACATCTTTTAGATGTTGGACATAAATATCTTGGATGGCCGTATTTTCACCTAATCCATGAAGATAGGCATCCACTTTAAACCCTGCATCAAGCAACTGCGTTTTAGCGGACTTTTCTGTATCACCGATCATGTCTTTGGTAGCATGCTCGCCTGCAACTAACATAAATGGCATCAATAGTACATTCTTCACATTCTTTTTTTTCATTTTTTCTATCACTCGATCTAAAGCCGGATATCCTTCAACGGTATAAACAAAAATATTAGTTAGTCCTGCATCCTCTAACTTTAGTTGCATTACCGCATACGCCGCATTCGAAGAATGTAGCCCGCCATGCCCCATGAGCACAACTGCATCGTCTTCTCCAAGTATCGGAAATTGCGTCCGAATGGCATCAATTACCGCTTGATAATCGTCGGCTTTTCCTTCTTGTCCCATATAATAAAGAAGCGGGCGTCCAATCCAAATTTGTTTCAACGCGTTTCCTTTTGTATGAGGATAATGTACCGCCACCCTTTTTACCTTGTCATATTCTTCCCCCGCTACCACATGCAATGGTTGAATATACACTTCTTGATATCCATCTGCTTGCAGCCTTTCCAGTGCTTGTGTTTCTGTATCAATCTGAATCCCTTGCTCAGATAATTTTTTAATCACAATACGGGATGTAAATGCTTGGCGAACCTCATACTCTGAAAAAGCTACTTGAATTTTATTTACTGTGCCTTCGATAGCTAATTTCAATGTATCCAAATAAGTAGTACCAAAACTAACAACTAAAATGGCTTTTTTCTTTATTGAAAATTGTTCATTCTTACTAATCAATTTTTTGCTCCTAACATATATAATAAACCGCATAACGACAAAAATACATTAGAAAACCCTCCCTAAAGAGATAAGGAGGGTCGCTACCACAAAGAGATATATATTCATCATAGCATTGCTCTAATATCTTGTCAATTTCAGTTTTACCTATTATCACCTTTTATTTCATAAAATTAGCAAAAATAGAAGATAATTCGTCTAAAATTTTCACAATTTAGTAACTGTTTTATGTATTCATATCATTTTTCTATTATTTTATAACAAAAACAATTAAATAAAGGTATAATAATAATGTTGTTGACTAAAACACTGTACCAGTATAGGAGGTGAAACTATGGCTCTTGTAACAACAATCAGCCGTTGTAAAGGCTGTGGAATTTGCGTGGAATTTTGTCCTAAGAAAGTACTAGCTCTAGACGAAGTTGGAAAAATAACAATAGTAAATGAATCCGCATGCATAAAATGTGGTCAATGCGAAATGCGTTGTCCAGACTATGCTATCTTTGTGGAAAAATAAAGGAGTGAATATTACGTGTCTAAAGTTGTACTTATGCAAGGTAACCAAGCATGCGCAGAAGGCGCTCTTGCCGCAGGCGTAAAATTCTTTGGCGGTTATCCGATTACCCCATCAACCGAAATCGCTGAAATCATGGCAAAACGACTACCACAAGTGGGTGGAAAGTTTATACAAATGGAAGATGAAATTGCAGGAATTGGCGCAGTCATTGGTGCATCTCTCACTGGTAAAAAAGTAATGACCGCTACTAGTGGACCAGGTTTTTCACTAAAGCAAGAATTACTTGGTTATGCCATCGTTACCGAAATTCCTTTAGTATTAGCAACTGTTCAACGTGTAGGCCCTAGTACTGGACAACCTACCTCACCATCTCAAGGAGATATTATGCAAGCCCGCTGGGGAACTCATGGTGATCATCCGATTATTGCCTTAACACCCGCTAGTGTTCCTGAATGTTTTACCCTTACTATAAAAGCATATGAACTCTCTGAAAAATACCGCATGCCAGTCATTTTATTAATGGATGAAATTATTGGTCATATGCGTGAACGCATTGAGTTACCAGACTCTTATGATGAGATTGTGAAACCAGAGCGCAAAAAGCCTACTGTCCCTAAGGAAGGCTATAAACCATACCATGATGTAGATGCCGACGGAGTACCTCCAATGGCTACATTCGGTACAGGTTATCATTGGCATGTAACGGGTCTAATCCACAATGAAACAGGATTCCCTGATGGTTCACCAAATGCAACCAAATTGTTAATGGATCGTCTAAATGCGAAAATTACGGATCATCTTGATGACATTATGATGTATGAAGAATATCGTCTTGAAGATGCTGATATCGCAATTGTTGCTTATGGCGGAACAGCTAGAACTGCCTATGCCGCCATCGATATGGCTCGTGAGCAAGGAATTAAAGTTGGGATGTTCCGTCCGATTACGATTTGGCCTTTTGCAGAAGCCCAAATTGTTGCATTAGCATCAAAAGTTAGCAAGATTCTTGTTGCTGAAATGAACTGCGGCCAATTGGTTGACGAAGTGAAAAAAGCCGTAAATGGTAAAATTCCAGTAGAGCTTCTTGCTAAATATAACAACGAAGCCATTACCCCAAAAGAAATGTTGCAAGCCATCATCAATCTGGAGGTAACAGAGCCATGCAAAAACTAGTCGAAAAATATTATCGTTCACATAACTTACCACATATTTGGTGTCCAGGCTGTGGTCATGGAGTCGTCACGATGGCCTTGGTAAAAGCCATTGATAAATTAAACTTAGACCACGATAAAACGATTATCGTTTCTGGTATCGGCTGTTCTTCTCGTGCATCAGGATACCTAAACTTTGATACTGTTCACTCGGCACATGGTCGTGCACTTCCTGTTGCTACAGGCATCAAACTATCTGATCCAGAGCTGAATGTTATTGTTATCTCGGGTGATGGCGATGCTACAGCGATTGGCGGCAATCACTTCATTCATGCTGCTAGACGAAATATTAATGTAACGATGCTGTTATATAATAATAATATTTATGGCATGACAGGTGGTCAATATTCACCTCTTACCCCAGTAAATTGCAAAGCATCCACTGCACCATTTGGCACGATAGAACGTAGCTTTGATATCTGCGATCTAGCTAAATCTGCTGGAGCTACTTTTGTTGCACGATCGACGGCTTTTCATACCCAAATGTTAACTGATGTCATCGCAAAAGCGATTGCGCATAAAGGTTTCTCACTTGTAGAAGCCCTTACTCAGTGCCCTACTTCCTATGGACGTCAAAATAAAATTCCCCGCCCTGCTGATATGTTAAAAGCACAGCGCGATCATGCTGTTACTGTAGAAGCTGCTAAAAAACTTAGCCCTGAACAATTAGCTGATAAATTTATCATCGGTGTACTTCATCAAGAAGAAGCACCAGAATATACCGAGCAATATGATTTAGTCATTGCGAAAGCTCAGAAAGGTGGAAAATAATATGTTTGAAATGCGTCTTTCAGGATCTGGCGGGCAAGGACTCATCCTCGGTGGTATTATTTTAGCTGAAGCAGCACTTTTGGATGGCAAACTTGCGATCCAGTCTCAATCTTATGGTCCAGAAGCTCGTGGTGGTTCTAGTAAATCTGAAGTTCTGATTTCCAATCAAACCATCCATTTTCCTAAAGTAACAATGCCTGATTTGGTGTTGGCAATGACTCAGGAAGCACTCAATAAATATTCAGTAGATTTACCTGATGATAAACTATTGATTATTGACACTACCTTCGTCAAAGATATACCAAAACGATTTACCAATGTGCATTCCTTTCCAATTACTGAGATTGCCCAAAAAGATTTAGGAAAATCCTTATTTGCTAATATTGTAGCTTTAGGAGCAATCGTTGCATTGACAAATGTAGTCAGCACCGAGGCCATCATCAAAGCAGTTCTTGCACGAGTACCAGTTGGAACCGAAGATGTCAACAAACGTGCACTAGAAGCTGGGATGTCTTTAGTAACAAAATAAGGAGGACAATACGTATGGGAAATACTGTACCAGTAGTACCATCTACCAAAGAATCTTTTGCAAAGCGTTATGGATTAATCATCTCTTTGCTTGCATTATTTGCAATTATTGCTCTACCCACTCCGACTGGATTACCTGTTGCTGGGCAGCGCATGTTAGGCATCTTGGTATTTTCTGTTATAGTATGGATGACAGAAGCCATCTCCTATCCGGTCAGTGCTGCCGTTATTATGGCACTGATGGCTTTTCTTCTAGGAATTTCCCCAGATGCTGCTAAACCTACTGAGATGCTTGGTACGTCGAAAGCACTAACCCTTGCTCTTGGTGGTTTCAGCAATACGGCACTAGCATTAGTTGGTGGTGCATTATTCTTAGCTGCAGCCATGACTCATACTGGACTTGATAAGCGGATTGCCTTAGTCGTACTATCCAAAGTAGGAGCGCGGACGAACCGGGTACTTGCCGGTGTTATTCTAGTTGGCTTTATCTTAAGTTTCTTTGTTCCAAGTACTACTGCTAGAGTTTCCTGTATGGTTCCTATTGTAATGGGTATTATCGTAGCATTTGGTGTGAAACAAAAAAGTCGTTTTGCAGCGATTATGATGATTGCAACTGCACAAGCTGATAGTATCTGGAATGTAGGTATTAAAACAGCGGCAGCTCAAAATATGATTGCATTAGGCTTTATTGAAAAGATGTTAGGAAAATCCATTACTTGGATGGACTGGTTTATTGCCGCAGCTCCTTATGCTGTTATTATGTCCTTTGTCTTATACAAATTACTCCTTAAATTGATGCCACCAGAAGTGGATGAAATTGTTGGCGGTAAAGAAGCCATTGCGAAAGCAATCAAAGATCTTGGACCAATTCGTTCAGATGAAAAGAAATTGTTATGTATCTCTCTCATTCTTCTTTTCTTCTGGGCAACTGAAAAAATTATTCACCCTTTTGATACTTCTTCTACAACTATTGCCGCAATTTCTATTATGTTACTACCTGGAATCGGAGTCATGACATGGAAAGATGCACAAGCAAGAATCCCTTGGGGTACTCTCATTCTCTTTGGTGTAGGTATCAGCTTAGGATCAGCGATTTTATCGACTAAAGCGGCAACATGGTTAGCGACAATCATTGTCGCAGCGTGTGGACTGCAAACCATGTCTGCCCTTACCATTTTGGCCGTGCTATCAGCTTTCCTAATTATTATCCACTTAGGATTTGCGAGTGCTACCGCTCTTGCCGCTGCCATGATTCCGATTATTATCAGTATTTTGCAAGGCGTACAAACGGAAGGAATTAACGTGATTGGTATGACGATGGTTCTTCAGTATGTCGTTAGTTTCGGCTTTATCCTCCCTGTAAATGCACCACAAAATATGATCGCCTATGGTACTGATACTTTTGAGGTTAAAGATTTTATCAAAACTGGTGTGCCTTTAACCATTATCGGTTATCTGATTATTCTATTGCTAGGTGCTACTTACTGGAAATGGCTTGGTATTGTCTAAAAAAAAGCAGGACTTCATCGTCCTGTTTTTTTATTTAATCATGATGCACTAAGAAAAAAATAGCTTTATTGTTAGTCTGTCACGACTGGGGTATAAGGGGTTCGCTTGCGTCCTTCGTAAAGCCACTCACCCCTTATACCCCAGCCGCGACGATTGCCATAAAGAAGATTTGATAATAAGCTAGGTGCATAAAAAAAACACTAACCCAAAGGTTAGTGTTTTTTTATATCACCCGCAACCCCACTATGCCGTAGGCGCCAGTGTTTTGAACCCGCCGAAGCAGGTGGGTGCTCTCCTAATTATTTCATGTTCCCTCAAAAGAGGTATACAATCCATAATCAGAGTACAAGCTCCCTAAAAACATATGTTGGATCAAAACATATTGGCAAGATACGTACACTGCAGGGCTTTTTTTTATATCATCTTCTTATCTCTATCTTAGCAAAAGTACGAGACAATTGCAAGAATAATCAGACGGTATATTTATCCAATTAAATTACTTTATATGGTAATTTTCTTATGCTTTTGTTTTTGCAATCACAGCCGTTTTAATCGACAACTCTTTCAGTTGTTTAGTAGCAACTTCTGAAGGTGCTTGGCTCATGATATCAGTAGCACTTTGTGTTTTAGGGAACGCAATGACATCGCGAATCGAAGAACGTTTTGCCATTAGCATAATCAGACGATCTAAACCAAAAGCCATACCACCATGTGGAGGAGTACCATATTCAAACGCCTCTAGCATAAAGCCAAATTTAGAGATTGCTTCTTCCTTTGAAAAACCAATGGCATTAAATACCCTTTCTTGCACTTCCCGATTATAAATTCGGATACTACCGCCACCAATTTCGGTACCATTAAGAACCATATCATAGGCTTTTGCTTTAATACGTCCAGGATCGCTCTCAAGATATTGCAGATCCTCATCGCGTGGTGCTGTAAACATATGATGCATAGCACTCCAACGTTTTTCTTCTTCATCATATTCAAACATAGGAAAATCAACAACCCAGAGAAAAGAAAGTTTATTTTCATCAATAAGATTCAAGCGACGTGCCATCTCTAAACGTAGTGCTCCTAATGCTTGAGCTACGATGCTTGGCTTATCAGCGACAATCAACAGTAAATCGCCTTCTTCAATCTTAGCCGTCTTGGCGATATTCTCCAATAAATCTTCGGAGAAGAATTTCGTAATAGCTGATTTTGTACCTTCTGGCGTATAAGCAATCCATGCCATTCCTTTGGCACCATAAATCGACACATATTCAATCAAGCCGTCAAGTTCTCGGCGCGGTGCATTCGCATGACCTTTTACATTAATACCTTTGACTTGCCCGCCATTAGCCAGTACCGTTTCAAAAACTTTGAAATTAGAGCCACGTACGGCATCCGACAAATCAACCAGTTCCATATCAAAACGTGTATCTGGTTTATCAGAACCATAACGGTTCATAGCATCCTCATATGTAATACGTGCCATAGGCGTAGGGATATCAGCACCAATTGCTTCTTTAAACAGTTGGCTCGTCATATTTTCCATCATACTTAAGATATCTTCCTGATCAATAAAGGACATTTCAATATCGAGTTGTGTAAATTCAGGTTGACGATCAGCTCGCAAATCTTCATCACGGAAACAGCGTACGATTTGGAAATAACGTTCCATACCAGCAACCATTAAGAGTTGTTTGAAAATTTGTGGAGATTGAGGCAATGCGTAAAATTTACCAGGATTTACACGACTTGGGACTAGATAATCCCTAGCACCTTCTGGAGTACTTTTCGTTAGCATGGGAGTTTCAATTTCCATAAAACCATTATTATCAAAAAAATCGCGCATTGTTTTAGTAACTCGATGGCGTAGCATCAAATTTCTTTGCATTTCCGGACGACGTAAGTCGAGATAACGATATTTCAAACGTAAGGTCTCATCAATTTCAATATTGTCCTGCATATAAAATGGAGGAGTTTTAGCAGCATTTAAAATTCTAAGTTCTGTACCACTAACCTCTATTTCACCCGTCTTCATATTGGGATTAATTGTAGCTGCATCTCTTAATTTTACGGTTCCTTGCACTGTTAGTACATATTCAGAACGAACCGATTCCGCTTTTTTAAATGAAACAGGATCCACTTCTTGAGAAAAAACTACTTGCACCAGACCAGAACGATCACGTAGATCAAGAAAAATCAAACCACCATGATCTCGACGCCTTGCTACCCAACCACATAGTACTACTTGCTGCCCAACATGCGTTGTATTTAATACCTCACAGGAATGTGTCCGTTTTAAACCTATCATTGTATCCATTAATTAATCCTCCATTTTCACTTGTATCTTATCTTGTACTTCTTCAATCGCAACTAACTCTTGCACACCTGACTCCATATTTTTAAGCATAACTTTTTGTTGAACGGCTTCATCATCACCAATAATTGCCACAAAACGAGCCGAGCATTTATTCGCTTGCTTCATTTGTCCTTTAATATTGCGATTCATAAAATCCATATCCGCAACGATACCGTTTTTTCGTAAATCGCATAATAATCTAAATGCCATACCTTGTACTTGTTGACCGATCGGTGCAATAAAGATATCAATATTATTTGTTACTTCTGGTAATAAACCTTGTTTTTCTAGCGCTAATAAAATACGCTCGATACCAATTGCAAAGCCAATACTTGGTGTCGGTTGTCCACCACATTCTGCAACCAATCCATCATAACGACCACCACCACATACCGCACTTTGCGACCCCAAAGGTGCATACTGAATTTCGAAGGCAGTTTTCGTATAATAATCAAGGCCCCGAACCAAACGAGGATTGAGTGTAAACTTTATACCAGCAGCTTCTAATAAAGATTTTAAATGGTTAAAATGTGTACTGCAGTCATCGCATAAACAGTCTACGATATGTGGTGCACCTTCTGATTCTTCGTTACACTTTGGATTTTTGCAATCTAGAATACGCATCGGATTGCGATCAAAACGTGATTGACAATCACCACATAAATGTTCGGTTTTTTCTCGTAAAAATTCCTGTAATTTCTCGCGATATACAGGACGGCATTTTGGACAACCAACAGAATTAATATATAAATTCAAATCATCAAGACCTAGACGTTCTAATAACTGCACGGCTAGTATAATGACTTCTGCATCAACAGCTGGTCCTTTTGCTCCCAATGCTTCTACGCCAAATTGATGAAATTGACGATATCTACCGGCCTGAGGACGATCATAGCGAAACATCGGACCGATATAAAATAATTTATTAAGTAAGTTTTCTGCATACAACTTATGTTCAAGGAAAGCACGTACTACCGAAGCAGTATTTTCCGGTCTGAGAGTCAAGCTACGTTCTCCTCGATCCGTAAAAGTATACATTTCTTTTGATACAATATCAGTAGTTTCACCAATACCGCGCAAAAATAATTCAGTATGTTCAAAAACTGGAGTGCGAATTTCTTTGTACCCATATAAGCGGCAAATATCCCGCACTGTTTTCTCAAAATATTGCCAATTACTACTCACTTCAGGCAATATATCTTTCGTTCCCCGTGGACCTGTTATTAACATAACTTTCCTCCTTATGATTTGCAATAATTCTAGAAAAAAATTCACCAATACTATTTTTATTTTGGATTGCAAATCGTTGGCGTTTATCCATATTTATCAACATAATACCACAAATTTTGTTTTTCTGGAAGATATACATTATATCGTATTCTTTATGCATTCGTCCAATATTTATTATCTATTCTTCATGATTCCCTTTACACTCTTGGCAATAACCATAAAACTTTACCTGATGATCTACAATCATAAAGTTACTTTTTTTAGAAATCACATTTTCTAATGTTTCTAATAAATCATCTTCAAACTCTTTTACTTTACCACAAGCAATGCAAATCAGATGATGATGGTGATGTGGTGTATTTTTTTCGTTGATTTCATATCGACTACGTCCATCACCGAAATCCATTTTTTGCAATACTTCCAGTTCACTTAATAATTCTAGTGTTCGATATACAGTAGCAAGGCCAATTTCTGATGAATGTTGACGAACAAGAACATGTACATCTTCAGCACTTAAATGTTTCTCTTGATGCTCAACAAACGTTTGCAATATAATTTGACGTTGTGGCGTTAATTTATACTGTTTTTCTTGGAACTTTTGCCTAATATCACTCATATCAATTGCCACGATTCTCACCTATCTTTCACTTGTATTCCATACCAATTTTACTATAATTCTTAATAATGCTGCGACTGGAACAGCCATCATCATGCCAATAATACCAAACAATTGACCACCAATCAATAAACTAATAATAACGAATACAGGATGCAAATCAATCGTATGTCCCATAATATTCGGTACTATAATATGGTTTTCAATCTGATGAACAATAATATAAAACATGATGACTTTGATGGCTAAGGAAGGCACAATCAAATACGCTAATATAATAGCAGGTATCGAACCAATAATGGGTCCAATAATGGGGATTGTTTCTGTACATGCTGCTAATAGACCTAGTACCAACGGATAATCTACCTTTAATATATACATGCCACTAAATACAATGCATCCCATCACAATACTAATCAGTACTTGTCCGCGAATATAACCACTAATGACAAGTGCCATTTCTTCAATGACATGTCGTGCCCTTCTACGAGAGTTCACGGCAAACATTAGAATAATCTTTTCTTTTAAAATCAACCAATCTTTTAGAAAATAGTAAGTGAGTACAGGTACAACTACCAGTTGTACCAAACTTGATGCAAATCCCAATATCACGCGTAATATATGCCTAGCGAGATCAGCTGAGAATGCTGCTGCACTAGCTATAGTTTGTTGAATTAACATATGCACATTATTTGGCATCTCTAGCATATTCGTGTATTGTTCAAGATTAATCGTCATATCCTGAATTCTCAAAAGCAATGCTGGTAAATTAATAATCAGCTTATCAAATTCATGTATAAAAGGTAATAAAACAAAAGTACCGATTGCAAAAATTACTATGATAGCAAATATAAATGATAATAATACTGCAATACCCCGGCTAATCTTAAACGTAGAGGAACCAAAATGTAGGCCAGAAAAATAATTGACCAACGGATTTAGAATAAATGCCATGATAAGTGATACAATGACTGGCAAATAGACTGGTGTGACTGCAATGATAATATAACCTGCTACTAATAAAAGTATTGCCTTCAACCATGTATCATAGGATGTAAGCGACATGGTGGTAGCCCCCTATCTATGTAAACCTTATTGAATAAATGGATTAGAATGACGTTCTTCACCGATGGATGTAGCGCCTCCATGCCCTGGTAATACTAAAATATCATCAGCTAGCAGTAATAATTTATTGGTAATACTACTTACTAATTGACTATGTGAGCCACCAGGAAAATCTGTCCGACCAACTGATTGTGCAAATAATGTATCGCCACTAAATACCACATTATTCGCTTTAAAACAGACTCCACCGGGTGTATGCCCCGGCGTATGTAGAACCTCAAAATCAATTTCACCAACTACAATATGATCACCATCCTGTAGCAATTGATCTGCCGCCTGACAGGTGAATTGACTCCCTACATACATCGATAAATTTCCTTGGGCACTAATTAACATATTTGCATCGGCACTATGAATACACACAGGAGCGCCAGTGGCTTCTTTTAGTTCATCATTCGCCGCAATGTGATCCGCATGCCCATGAGTATTTAGAATATAAGCAACCTGAATCTGATCACGATTGATTCTCGCTATGATATCTTTTCCATTCCCGCCTGGATCAATCACCACGCCTTGCATCGTTTTTTCACAATACACAATATAACAATTGGCACCAAGCTGACCCACTTCTAATTTTATAATTTTCATACTATCCTTCCCTTCTAACAGATACGTTTATTGCCTGATTTCATCTTTCCCTCTTCATGATCCCCCTATACTAGGTGCTGCCCGGTGTACACTATAGATATTTTTCACTCGCCGCATTTTAATCATAATAAATTCCAATTGTTCTAAGTTGCTAACATCTAATGTTAACGTAATCGCTGCCATATTATCTTTATCAACTCTAGCATTTAATGAACTAATTTTAATCTTATGTTCCGACAATACTAGCATCACGTCTGTAATGAAGTCTGGTCGATCTTTCCCTGTAGCTTCAATCGTCACGTGATATAAATTATCAACTGCAACATTCCAATATACATCAATCATGCGTCCATATTCTGTAGGATTAATGAGTACATTACTACAATCGGCACGATGCACAGATACCCCTCGACCGCGCGTAATATATCCAATAATCACATCACCAGGTACGGGATTACAGCATTTGGCCAGCCTCACCATCACACCATTTTCACCTTCGACTAAAATTCCTTGATCATCTTTATTCTTCTTATTGTGAGGTTTAAATTTTGCTAATAATTTTGAAATATCGGGAGGCGTAGCACTACGAAGCTCTTTTTTATATGCTTCAATCAATTTGATCATGACACCATTAATGGTTACTCCGCCATAACCAAGAGCGGCCATTAAGTCATCTTCATTTTGAATATTAAATTTTTTACCGACTTCTAATAAACGTTCGCCTTTTGTTAATTCTTTCCATTCGTATCCCAGCTTCTTACTTTCACGTTCCAGAACTTCGCGTCCTTTGATGATATTTTCTTCGCGCTTCTCCTTTTTAAACCATTGACGAATTTTATTTTTACTCTCAGACGTTCCTACAATATTAAGCCAATCCCGACTAGGACCATTTCCATTTTTGCTAGTAATGACGTCGACAATATCACCATTTGTCAATTTGGTTTCCAGAGGTACTATTTTTCCATTAATCCGCGCACCTACACAACGATTGCCTATATCGGTATGAATACGATAGGCAAAATCAATTGGAATGGAACCTGAAGGTAAGTCGATTACATCGCCTTTAGGCGTGAAAACAAATACTTCATCATTAAAAATATCCATTTTGATGGATTCCATAAATTCACCGGGATCCCGAGAATCTTGTTCTGATAATTGGCGAAGCCATGCTAGTTTTTTATCAAAATCCTTATTTGCACCCTTGGCTCCTTCTTTATATCGCCAATGAGCTGCAATACCATACTCAGATGTACGATGCATATCAATCGTACGAATTTGAATTTCTAATGGATACCCCTCTGTACCAATCACTGTTGTATGTAACGATTGATACATATTAGTCTTCGGCATCGCGATAAAATCTTTAAAGCGTCGTGGTAAAGGTTTCCACAAGGTATGAACAACACCTAATGCTCCATAACAATCCTTCACAGTATCAACCAAAATTCTAACGGCAGACAGATCATAAATTTCACTAAGATCTTTATTACCCTTTAGCATCTTTTTGTAGATACTATAGAAATGTTTGGGACGCCCCTGTATATCCGCTCTAATTTTTACTTCTCCTAAACGTTCGGCTAGTATCCGCACGGCTTCATTAATCATTTGTTCTCGTTCACGGCGTTTTTGTTTTACTTTTTCCACTAATTCATAATATTTTTCCGGTTCCAAATAACGAAAAGCTAGATCTTCTAATTCCCATTTAATATTAGAAATACCTAACCGATGTGCAAGCGGAGCAAATATTTCTAAGGTTTCTTGGGCTATTCTGCGTTGTTTATGCTCAGGCATATATTTAAGCGTACGCATATTATGCAAACGATCGGCTAATTTAATCAAAACCACACGAATATCTTTGGCCATTGCCAAGAACATTTTGCGAAAGTTCTCTAACTGCTGCTCTTCTTTTGATTTATATTCAATACGACTTAACTTCGTGACACCATCAACTAACATCGTCACTTCTTTGCCAAATAGTTCTTCTAACTCTTCTAGAGAAAAAGGGGTATCTTCTACGACATCATGCAATAGAGATGCACTAATTGTCAGTGCATCAATTTGTAAATCAGCCAAAATGTTTGCCACACCTAGTGGATGATGAATGTATTCTTCACCTGAAACTCTTGTCTGCCCTTTGTGCGCATTACGAGCCAGTTCATATGCTTGCTCAACCATTGCGACTGGAGCATCATATTGATATGATTGTATTTTACTTATAATTTCTTGAATGCCTACTTTGATTTCAGTACCCATATGATACACCTCACTACAATATCTTGTAACATAAAATTTACTTAATATTTTAACAATGACATAACATTATAATTAGCCAAATTCTTGCGTCCATCAAGATAGGATAGTTCGATCAAAAAGACTAAACCAACAATCACTCCACCTAAAGTCTCTACCATATCAACTGTCGCTTGTATCGTACCACCAGTAGCGAGTAGATCATCAACAATGAGAACTTTTTGTCCAGCAGTAATCGCATCTTTATGCATTTCAAGCGTATTCTTTCCATACTCTAAACTATACTGATATGATAACTTTTCTCCAGGTAATTTGCCTGGCTTGCGTACAGGAACAAATCCAGCTCTCAATGTATAAGCCACAGGCGCACCAAGAACAAAGCCGCGAGCTTCAGGACCCACTACTATATCAATTCCTTTATCTCTATAAGGATCTGCCAATGCATCTACAGCTTGGTGAAAGGCATCCCCTTCTTTTAGTAATGTTGTAATATCTTTAAAACTTATATTTTTTTCTGGAAAATCAGCAACCACTCTAATTTTTTCATTAAAATCCATCGAACAAACCTCCTATATATAACGAAACGTTTAAATCAAATAGATGTATTTAAATTTTCACCTTTAATCGTAAATTGAACTGCCGTTTTTCCTAACCATTCATTTTTTGTCGGACGCCCTACCGGACTAATCACCAAAGGTTCCCCATTAGAGCGATATGTCTCAGCCTGCCCAAAGGCAACTAGCTCTAGCCCATTTGAATCCACTAGTTTTACATGTTGCTTGGCAGTGCCCATATACAATTTCTTTTCTACCGCAAACTCTTTGATTTGAAATACAGGTGCAGGAAAACCAGCACCAAATGGCGCTAATTCTTGGATTTCATCAATCAATTCTAACGTAATCCGATCGGCATCAAAAAGAAAATCAATTCCCTTATCGGGCCGAAATATTTCATCGTCATAGGTTGCAGCAATCTTTTCTAAACGCTCTTGTAATTCCTTAATATGTTGGGCCTTCAGCGTTACACCCGCTGCCATCGCGTGTCCGCCACCTTTTACTAATAGATCGCTACAATCGTCAATCAAGTGCTTCTTGATATCAAATCCTGGCACGGATCTAGCGGATCCTTTGACCAATCCCTCTTCTTTATCTGCTGTAAGAATGAGAGTAGGAACATTATATTTTTCTTTTACGCGCCCTGCAACCAAACCGACAATGCCTTCATGTAATGCAGGCTCATAATAAACAATAAATCTACTTGTTGTTAAGCCAATTGTTGTCAGTGCTTGCTCCACTTGCGTCCGAGTGATTTGTTGACGTTCCCGATTCAGCTCCAATAAATCAGTCGCAATGCTTTCAGCGCGCGCTGCATCTTTGGTAGTTAAAAGTTCAATGGCCATACTAGGAATTCCGTCAATTCTTCCTTGTGCATTTAAGGCAGGTCCATAAATAAACCCCAAATGATAAGCTGTAATCTCGCCGCTTACACTAAATATTTTCTTGATAGCTTTGATTCCTGGACGAGCATTTTTCCAATTCATAAGTTTTAATCCATTTTTGACAATCACCCGATTTTCACCGCGTAATGTCATTACATCCGCAACCGTTCCAATCGCTACTAAATCCAGATAAAGCAGAGGACGTCGATCTAAATCTCGGCGGTGGAATAGATGTTGTATCAACTTAAACGCTACACCTACGCCAGCTAAGTTTTTGTCGGGATAAGGACAATCTAGTTGCTTTGGGTTAATCACTACATCTGCTACAGGTAACGTTGTACTTGGTTCATGATGATCAGTAATAATGACCATAATTCCAAGTTCTTTTGCTTTTTGAACGGCTTCAAAAGACGTAATCCCATTATCAACGGTAATAATCAAATCCACAGGTCCTGCCGATAATATTTCATCAAGGGTACCAATTTGAAAACCATACCCCAAGTCAAAACGGCTATTAATATACCAAGATATATTGGTAGAACCAAGCTCGACTAACGCCATCAATAATATTGATGTTGATGTAATGCCATCTGCATCAAAATCGCCAACAATACAAATACGCATTTGATTAGCAATCGCATTCTCAATCAAATCTCCAGCCTGCTCTATCCCTTTCATCATCGTCGGTTCACCAAGTGAAATAATATTTGCATCGACAAAGGACTCTAGATTCGTATCATCAATTCCACGTTTTTGTAAAAATTCTATCTGAAAAGGTGTAAGCATTATCTTTTTACTACTTAAAAGTTATAACTCTATTGGTATACTCACCTAAGTAGCTTTTCCTTTCAATTTACTATACGTATTTACTGTAACTTTTATCATGTATATAACGCACTCGATATTTTAAAAGTAATTGTCAGGAATGGCTATAGGTATATAGCCCATTCCTGACAAACTAGCAATATATATATATTGCTTTCGTATTGCATTCTCTTTAGTATAACGGCTATGTTATATTATTCTCGAATGAAGAGTCATAATCCTTTTACAGATTGACAAAAAAAAAGGTAATACATAAAATAACGTCTTTTTTTGCATTATTTTATCATATACCTATATTTTCTCAGTGATAAAACCTCTTAAAGCATCATCTTATATATCACATTTACAAATTTTTCATCATGTACTGAATTATAATCATGATCATAACCAGACCACAAATATACCGTAATGCGGCAACCAAAAATAATCGAACTAATACCTTGCTAATGTCCCTCATCCTCGGCAAGAAAGCCTTACCGATCATTAATTCCCATACTATAACGCCCAAAAAAGGTCCCAGTCCCACCTGCGCAACCGTAATGCCCGCCAGATTGCACACTGTGGTATTCACACTATATATCCTTGATACCTTATAATCTTTGGTAAGAAAAACTCTCAATCCTCTTGCCATACATTCAGCAATAAACGAAAGCAATAACAATATCTGTATTATCCACAATGGAACATGATCGATTCCTGTAATCATTGCATATATAGTCGCTGCTACTAAGATGATCACGGTTCCACATAATCGCGGAGCCAGCGTACAGATTAGCCCAATTGTCATCATCATGATGATTAAAAAATCTATTATCAACATTATCTTTTCTCACTTACTTCAATTTAATCACTTACATATATCATTATTGCTGATTTATCCCATATTTATGCAAATGCTAGGCAAAAATGAGTAAGAAAAAACGGTTGCTACAAAGGTCGATCACGACCATGCAGCAACCGTTTGCGATATAATACTATTCTTTACTTAGATCCACCAGTTTTCATAGCAATGCGTTGACGTTGTTCATACTCTTTCCAAGTAAACCAAATTTGGCTAGCATTAAAAATAGAAGAATATGCACCACTAGCAATACCAATCAATAGAGCAAAGGAAAAATTCTTGGTCGTTTCCCCACCAAAGAAATAGAGTGCCGCAGTAGCAAATAGTACTGTCAATACGGTATAAATGGAACGAGTCATCGTTTGCCAAATGCTATGATTGACCACATGAGCAAGAGTCTCCGATTTTGGTTGTGCCTTTAAATTTTCTCGAATGCGGTCAAAAATAACGATGGTATCATTGATCGAATAACCTGCTATCGTTAACATAGCAGCAACAAAGGAACCATCAATTTCTTTATGCAACAGTGAAAATACGCCAAGCACTAATAATAAATCATGAGCAATCGCAATAATACCCGAAACGGCAAATTTAAATTCAAAGCGATAAGAAATATAGGCAATCATCAGTACCCATGATATAAGGAGAGCAAAAATTGCATTTTTCGTCAGTTCCTCACCAATCACGGCCCCTACTTTTTCTACACGGAGAGTCTCAAAACTGCCTAGTGATTTTTCTACACCTTCCAAAACAGCAATCCGCTCATCATCAGAAAGTACATGCGTACGAATAAATACATTCGGTGATGACTCCACTTGCTCACTTACTGCCAACTGAATGGTGCTATTTTCTAGTTGATGTTCTTTGAGTGCCTCACGCACTTCCGTAACGGTAACAGGACGAGAAAATTTCAGATCGAGTAATGTACCACCTGTAAAATCAATGCCTAAATTAAAACCTTGCGTTGCTATCGAAATTAATCCAGGTATGATAACAATTGCCGAAAGCAGAAAAAACCAGTATCTTTTACCAACAATATCAAATTTCATTATTCATGCACCCCCTATGCCCCAAAAATTTTGCCATTTTTAAATACATTCGTGTGCATGAGCATTCTTAGCATAAATTTAGTAATCGTAATTGCTGTAAACATACTCAGTACAATACCTAATCCTAATGTAATAGCAAAACCTTTTATTGGACCCGCTCCTAAGAAAAATAACACAGCAGCAGAAATTAACGTAGTAATATTCGAATCAAAAATCGTTGCAAATGCTCGACTAAAGCCAGCATCCATCGCTGCCCGTAATGTCTTACCTGCGCGATGTTCTTCCTTGAAACGTTCAAAAATTAATACATTCGCATCTACGGCCATACCAATCGATAGGATAATACCAGCAATCCCTGGTAGTGTCAATGTCGCATTTAGCATTTTCAATCCCAACAGTAATAGTAATACATAAAGTAATAATGAGATGGTCGCGACAAAACCTGATAATCGATAGAATAGTAACATAAAGATAATAATAGCTGCAATACCAATGCTAAAAGCCACTTTACTTTTTTCTTTCGAATCCTGACCAAGAGATGGTCCGACTGTACGCATTTCTAGAACTTCTACTTTTACCGGCAATGAACCAGAACGAAGTAAAATCGCTAGTTCCTGTGCTTCCTCAATCGTACGACTACCAGTAATAATTGCCTTACCGCTAGGAATAGGCTCATTAACGACTGGACTCGTTAACACTTTTTTATCTAGTAAAATACTAATATGTTTACCAACATTTTTTGCTGTTAAATCACCAAATAGCTTCGCACCATCGCTAGAGAATTCTAGCGCTACTACACTGTTTTTATTCTGACCAATTTCAGCTTTCGCATCTTTTAAATCTTTACCAGTCATAACAGTTGTACCGCTTTCATCCTGAAATTCTAATAAAGCAGTTTTTCCAAGCATTTGAATTGCTTTTTCTGGCTCTTTAATACCAGGCAATTCAACAATAATACGTCGTTCCCCCTGTCGCTGGATGATCGGTTCGGTTAAACCAATTTCATTAACACGTTTTTCAATAATTTTTACTACGCGTTGTACAGCATCCTCATCGACCTTCGCTTCCGGTGTGTCAACAGCTTCTAATACTACATGAGTACCACCCTGCAAATCCAGTCCCTGTTTAATCGATGTAGCCAGTGGCAAAATATAATAGCCAAAAACTGCTATTATTGCAATCACTGTTACTAAAAATTTTGTTAAATTCCCCCGCCTCAAAATGTCTCCCCCAATCGCATATTCAATACTTTTTTATAATAATTGGTTATTATTAATGACCAAACTAAAATGACAATTTAAAAAATCTGCGGCACGACGCGACATAATCATCCGTGCCAAGAATATTTCAAAATACTCTATGACTGGACAAATGTTCGTATCAATCGTTAGCTCCAGAGCAATCCTACCAATTTTTTTATCAATCACCAAATTACTACTATCCGCAGCATAATTTACCCGGTCATGTATTTCAAACGTAGCAAAATCTTTATTGGTTACTCTGCTACGATGCACATCCGATTTGTCAGCCAAAATTAATGCAGCAGCCACATGATTAATCGCATTACCCCGTTCTTCTTCATGATTGCCAATCGCTGAAATAACTAAGGCAATTTCTTCTGGCGGCATACCAAGCCTTGATAAAATCGTATAGGCTATTACGGCACCAGTACCACCATGATTATACCGATTGACCATATTTCCAATATCATGTATATAACCAGCAACAGCTGCCAATTCGCAATCGCGTTCATTATACTCTAGCTGTTTTAAAACACTATAGGCTCGATCTGAAATCATTGTTGCATGACGCTTACCATGTTCTGTAAAACCAAGACGTCCAAGATATTCTTTGCTACGAGTTAGATATACTGCTACTTCATCGTCTTTTTTTAAATCTTCAACAGTAATTCTCTGCATCATGATTCCTCCCGATATATTTTAGTACCTTTTGAACAATATCTTCCCTGCTTAAATCATCAGTTTGGATATATAAATCAGCATGTTCATAAGCATCACAAAGTCGCGCACGTTGTACAATGAGACGTTCCTCACCCCACGGCACGATCCGTCTTTGACGAATGGTTGCTAATTGAGCATTCAATACAACTAGTATATCAGGTTGTTTTTTCTTCCATAATGTTTTAATATTCGAATGTTCTTGTGCAACGTTATGGGCATCGATTCCCAATTTCTGCAAAGATGTAACTAAGGTTGTTTTGCCAGAAGCACAAACACCAGCTACTACGACTAGCATATTATCACCACTCTAACATGGAAAGGATACACTCATCTTTTGAATATTATATACACTTTCCGTATCGCATATACCCATGACAATCACAGTCATATCATCACTAGCTCGATAATCATCAAGTTCTAATGCATATTCTAAAATACTTTCGGCAATAAAGTTAGCATCTTCTGCACCGTTCTCATGAATTAGCTTTTGGATCATCTCAAAATTCATGATTTTACCACGCTTGCGTCCAGCTGCTTGAATGCCATCTGTATAGGATACTAAAAGCATTCCCACTTCTAATGGTATTTGATACATTAATGGTTTCATTCTTTTATGTACACCAATCGAACTAATTTCTTCATCATATACATCCATACCAAATTGGTGTTTGACAATCACTGGGCAATTCGAATTTCGGCTAAATACAGCAGTCTGCGTATCCATATCTGCACTCAGTATGGTAAGAGTCGATGAGACTTTACCATCTTTTACAACATATAGATAATCATGAACCGCACGAGCCACGGCTCCATCGCGTGCGCCATCAGCAATCAGTGCGGCCGCTTTATTGACGACCATAGTACTGGTAATTTTTGCAGCTTTACCACTACCTTGACCATCAGCCAAAATAGCCGAAATACCACCACCTGGTCGTTCAGCTACTTCAACGCTGTCTCCGCATTCCGCTACAGCATATTTTCTAATTTTAGCAATACCAATTTTTATTTCCATTTTTCTCACCTAGTTACATAATCTAGTCATTTCTTATATGGCAGTTGATGATTCCATCTTCCTTGAGCAAATAATGTACTGGCTGATCATATGGATCACAAGGAATATGATCCATAATCTGTGAAGACCATATTGCACCAATCAATATAGCTTGCAAAGCCTTCGGAATAAAACGGTCATAATATCCCGCTCCCATACCGAGTCGATTGCCAGCCAAATCATAAGCAACAGCAGGCACAACGATTACATCAATACACTTCGGATCTATGATCTGTAGTGTAGTCGGATCGGGAACTAATAAATTTAACCGTCCCCTGACTAGCTGATCCATATCATGAATGATCGCTGCATCCATTACACCAAACTCTTTTCGCATGTGAGGTACACAGACTGTTTTACCATGCCGCCAAGCATGCTTTATTATATTCATCATTTGTGGTTCATCTGGCATCGACAAAAATAGCATAATCACTTTTGCTTGCTGATAATATGGCCAAGCATATAAATGCTCAGCCATATTATCACTTTGATTGGCAATTATTTCAGGTTGCAATTGTCTCCGTTTTAGCAATAATGTAGTACGTAACTGCTCTTTCATATCCTACTTTTGGGGAGGAACTTGATAAGATTGTACTGCAGTACGCAAAAAATCAATCTCTATTCTTTCGGAAACTTTAACTGTCACTTTTTTGGCATCCAAAGCCGTAATCGTTCCATACATACCACCTGAAGTAATGATACGATCACCTTTCTTTAAACTATTTAACATGTCAGTTCTACGTTGCTGTTCTTTTTTTTGCGGACGATATAATAAAAAATAAAAAACCACCGCCATTAAAGCAATTGGCCCATATGATGCCAACATTTGAATCATTTCTGGTGTCAATATAATCACTCCTATTTTTATATATACTATATACTAACATTATTGTATTCCACACTAAGTACTGAAATCCTCTTTACCTACTCTTATATTGTGCTAAAAACTCTTCCCTAAACTCTACAAAACGATCTTCTAAGATAGAAGCACGCATTTCTCGCATAAACTGTAATAAGAAATGTAGATTATGAATGGTCGTCAGCCTTAAACCAAAGATTTCATCCGTTTTGAATAAATGGCGAATATAAGCCCTCGAAAAATTACGACAAGTATAACAATTGCATGTTTCATCAAGTGGTCTAAAGTCTCTCGCATACTCTGCATTTTTAACCACAACCCGTCCCCAACGAGTCATTACGGTACCATTGCGTGCTACACGTGTAGGAAATACACAATCAAACATATCAACCCCATGCATAACACCTTCCACTAAACAATCCGGTGTCCCTACACCCATTAAATAACGCGGTTTATTAGTAGGAAGAAGCGGAATGGTATGTTCTAGCATTTCATACATCAAAGGTTTTGGCTCACCAACGCTCAGTCCGCCAACTGCATAACCAGGAAAATCTAATGCAACTAGCTCCTTTGCACTCTTGGTTCTCAGGTCTTTATACATACCACCTTGCACAATACCAAATAAGGCTTGATCTTTTCTAGTATGAGCTTCTTTACAACGCTCAGCCCATCTAGTAGTGCGATCCGTCGATTGCAGGGCATAATCATGATCCGCAGGATATGGTACACATTCATCAAAAGCCATAATAATGTCAGACCCTAATGCCATTTGGATCTCTGTCGCTTTTTCTGGCGAAAGAAAATGTTTTGATCCATCAATATGGGAGCGAAATGTAACGCCGTCTTCTGTAATTTTGCGTAGTGCTCCTAGACTAAATACTTGAAAGCCACCGCTATCCGTTAAAATTCCCCTATCCCAATTCATAAATTTATGTAGACCACCAGCTTCGGCTACCAGATCATGCCCAGGACGCAAATACAGATGATAGGTATTGCTTAAAATAATACCCGCACCCATATCTTTAAGTTCCTCGGGTGATATTGCCTTTACTGTAGCTTGCGTACCAACAGGCATAAAAATAGGCGTATCAAACGTACCGTGAGGTGTATGTAAACGTCCCGCTCGCGCTCCTGTCTTAGAACACTGTTTTATTAATTCATACGTAACTGCCATGGTTCCTCCTTGATGTTGATTATATAATGAGCATTGCATCGCCAAAACTAAAAAATCTATATTTCTGAGCTACCGCTTCTTTATAAGCAGCGAAAACATGCTGTTGTCCAGCCAATGCACTAATAAGCATTAATAGAGTTGATTTCGGTAAGTGAAAATTGGTTACTGCTGCATCAATAATCTGAAATTCGTAACCTGGATAAATAAATATCTCTGTCCAGCCACTTTGCGGCTCCACTATACCAGTAGCCCCAGCTGTCTCCAGTGTACGAATTGCAGTAGTACCGACAGCAATGACTCTCCCACCCTGCTCTTTGGTTTTATTAATCAAACTAGCCGTTTCGGGTGATACCGAATAAAATTCTCGATGCATCACATGATCTTTAATATCATCGACATTCACAGGGCGAAAAGTACCTAGTCCTACATGAAGCGTAACAAAAGCCAAATGAATGCCTTTATCTTGTATCTTCTTCATTAACTCTTTTGTAAAATGCAGACCTGCCGTTGGTGCAGCAGCGGAACCTCGCTCACGAGCATAGACTGTTTGGTAGCGTTCCTTATCTGCTAATTGTTCCTTAATATATGGTGGCAATGGTGTTTGTCCTAGTTTATCTAATATTTCTTCAAAAATACCATTAAAGCGAAAGCGAACCATCCTACCACCAAAATCAGTAGTACTAAGTACTTCACAAGACAATTCATCACTAAACTGAATGATGGCTCCTGGTCTAGCTTTCTTGCCTGGTTTAACCAATGCTTCCCATTCCTCACCGTTTTTGCGGCTCAATAAAAAAACTTCTACTTTACCACCAGTTTCAGACTTGGCACCAATTAAACGTGCCGGAATGACTCTCGTATCATTAAAAACCAAAGTATCGCCAGCATGTAAATACTCAGGTAGATCGTAAAAATGTTGATGGGCTATATTGCCTGTCTCTTTATCTAATACTAATAATCGAGAATGGTCACGAGGTTCACAGGGGTGTTGAGCAATCAGCTCTTCTGGTAAAACATAATCAAAATCTGATAACAACATGAAGATGAAACTCCTTTAATAAACTTTTTTAACGACAGTCCCCTGATAGTAGTGTTTCAAGATGGCTTTAAAATATGTAGGATCACCTTGTGGTCCTTTTTCCGCCATAGCCTTTGCCCCCCACTGGGATAGTCCTACACCATGTCCCCAACCTAGTCCTGAAATAACAATGATCTCATTTGCTGCACCGCTAGTACGATGCATCGATCTTTTATCCGTAATAAAACCAGGCTGTGAGGTGAGTGGTAAATTGATCTCAACCTTTTTATTACTCCGATCACCATGACTATCTGTCACTACAAATTCAACAGCTTTCGGTGCTGATACCATAACGCTTATATCGAATAATGTACTTTTTAAACCTAGCATCGTGCGAAATTTTTCACCAGTTAACTGAACATTACCATTCGTACCAATAAAGCGTATGATTTTGACTCTTCCGGATACCCCACGCTCGGTAGCCGTCATAGGTATCTTTTCTAGAGGAACCAGTTCGATCGCTTTAACCATACCAATATGATATCCAGCCTTGTCAAGAGCCTCTGTCAGTTCGCTAGATGTTACTTTCTTTTCCCACTTATATTGAGGGGCATCTTGATCATAATCCACTACACCGCGCAAATATGGCTCTGAAGTATTCCAGACATTCTCACTATTTTCAGTATATCCACCAGAACTGCTATGAAAATAAGTTGAAATGAGTTTTCCCTGGTACGTAACAACCTGTCCATAAGTATCATTCACGGCCTTAATCATTCGCAAATTTTCATTTTCCACTCCACCATATACCTGACAATCCGTTGTAACACATAGATCATACCCATCTCCCTGATGCTTACGCATATGATGCATACTATAAGTACGTGCCGCAACAGCCTGAGCCTTAATGGCTTCAAAGTGCCAATCCGGTGATATTTCTTTGGCAAGCACACCATATAAATATTGCTCGATGGGTAACGTATTGACAACCGTCAGTCCTGTTTTGCCATGAGTAATATGGATACTAATATCACCTCGATAGCCGCTTTTATTTACCGTGATTGGGGTGCTACTCTTCTTGGGCAGTTTTACTATATTGATATGTAAAGCCGCTGATTGCTTCGAATTAATGGTAATGGTTTTACCAACTGAAGAAATTGTTACACGATCCTTCGCGTGAATATGTTCTAACAACTGTCCTGTATCGGCATTTTTAATGTCAAAGTCAGTATCCGCTGACAATAAAACACTCTGTTGATTCGATAAAATACCCACTCTAACTTGAGGTATGGCGGGACTGGCCTTCACGGGCGAAACAAAGGTAGCCATCATTACGATCACTGGTATTAAAATATAAGAGAATGCAGTTTTCAAAATACTTCTCCTTCTCACCATTATAATAAGGTTCTTTGTTCATCCATTTTATATGGTAGACCTAAATGCTCATATGCCATTTGCGTAGCAATTCTCCCGCGGGGAGTGCGTTGTAAAAAACCCATTTGTAGTAAAAAAGGTTCATACACATCTTCAATCGTCTCATTTTCCTCACTGATCACAGCAGCAAGTGTATCAATACCTACTGGTCCGCCTTTAAATTTCTGAATAATCGTAAGTAACATATGACGATCCGTTTTATCAAGACCACATTTATCCACTTCAAGCATTGCTAGTGCTTTATCTGCAATGACATCTGTAATGATACCATCGCCAACAATTTGTGCATAATCTCTTACACGTTTCAATAAACGATTTGCGATTCGTGGTGTTCCCCGTGAACGTTTGGCAATTTCAGCTGCTCCACCAGGTTCAATTTCCACTTTTAATATCTCAGCGGCACGATTGATAATACATACCAAATCTTCCGTACGATAATATTCGAGTCGACAAATTACGCCAAATCGATCTCTGAGTGGAGCCGCCAATGCTCCTGCTCGCGTTGTGGCACCAATTAATGTGAACGGCGCCAAATCCAGTCGAATTGACCGCGCGCTAGGTCCCTTACCAATAATAATATCTAACGCATAATCCTCCATAGCCGAGTACAATACTTCCTCAACGTTACGGGATAATCGATGAATTTCATCGATAAATAAAACATCATTTTCCCCGAGATTCGTAAGTAGTGCCGCCAAATCTCCAGCTCGCTCAATGGCAGGTCCTGAAGTTACACGAAAATTCACGCCGAGCTCATTTGCAATAATAGCGGCCAATGTCGTTTTTCCTAGACCAGGCGGTCCATATAGTAATACATGATCTAAGGCTTCCTCTCTAGATAAAGCTGCCTGGATAAATATCGATAGATTATGCTTGGCTTGATCCTGGCCAATATATTCATTGAGCAGACGTGGTCTAAGACTATACTGCCAATTATCACACTCTTGCTCACTACCAGTAATAATTCTTTCCTCCACTATTTTCTACTACCCCCTACTGAATTCCCGTAAAGATAATTTTATCAAATCCTCTACCGACTGAGCTTTTTTACTAGCTTTTGTCACAATGGGCATCACCTCATTCTGACTATACCCTAAAGCAATTAAAGCCTGCACTGCTTCATCAAGCATATCGCTAGAACTAGTACCTAAAATACCTGTCGTACCATCAGCACTTTCATCTTCTGCAAACGTTCCCATTTTATCTTTTAGCTCTAAAATCATTCTTTCCGCTGTCTTTTTGCCGATACCAGGAAGTTTTGTTAGAATCGCCATATTTTTTGTACTAATCGCAATGCGAAACTGATTGGGATCAATCGCGGATAAAATGCCCATTGCGACTTTAGGGCCAATTCCATTAATGGACATTAACGTCAAAAATAATTCATATTCATCCTGAGTATAAAATCCATAGAGTAGCATCGCATCTTCACGCACATGCATATGGGTAAATAGGGAAGAAACCTTCCCTATGACCAGTTTTTGTCTAGTCGCTGATGCAATAAATATACGATACCCAATTCCCTGGACATCAATAAAACAATGGTCTGTTAAGATATGGGATACCGTTCCCCGTACATAAGCAATCATATTTTATTTCCCCACAATTTATCTACAGAATTGGCTTTGGGCTTCATCGCAAAACACCTTTGACTTCTCATTGGAGCTACTTCTTTCGCACAAGCAAGATCGCGTCTATTATTAGCCGAGTGAGTCGTACAAATCGCAATCGCTAAAGCATCCGCTACATCATCCGGATGAGGCTTGGCAGGTAAATGTAACAATCGCTGCACCATATAAATGACTTGCTCTTTCGTCGCCTTACCATACCCCACCACCGCCTGCTTCACCTGTAGTGGCGTAAACTCAGCTAATGGAATCGCATTTTGAGCAGCAGCCAATAAAATAACACCTCGCGCTTGTCCTACCACCATAGCGGTACGTACATTTTTATTAAAAAAGAGTAATTCAACTCCCATCATATCAGGCTTATATTTCTTTATCAATGCATCAATACCATCATAAATGATCACTAATCGTTCTGCATCGCTAAGTTTCGGACTCGTCTCAATCGCTCCGTAATCTATGGGTACCAAACGGCTCCCCTGTAATTCAACAACCCCATACCCACATATAGCAGTACCAGGATCTATCCCTAATGCTAACACAAAAATAAGCCTCCTTTTAGTACCGTTTTATAAATTCGACAATCAAAGACACTATTCCTTTTTTAAAATAAAAAATAGAGGGGTATGTATCCCCCTCTATCTGGACTGCAAGCCTTCTAACGTCTGCAATAAATCTTCTGCTGATTGTACAATAATACCTCGCTGTAATTCCTCAATATCTTGTGCCATCAGCTTATCCACTTTAATCGCAGTAATTTCTTTGATGATAGGCTTTATACCAGGTTTTCCATAAAAAACAGCTACACTACCATCTTGTATGCCAATAAACATATGATTGGCATGCTCACGACAGTATGCCTCTACTTTGAGCGTCATATTGACTTCATTACTATCAAATTTTTCAAATGTCCATCCCGGATAAATCTTCTCAAGTTGATAAATCGATGAACCTATTATATTTTCTGGTACTTTCGTGCGTAATATTTCTTCATCATTACACTTAAGATATATAATTTTCTGCACCAACTCTGTATTCGCTGTTACTTTAATTTTATTCTCTGGTTTAATGACTTCTGCTTCACTAGATAAAAGTGAATTGTCCTCACCTGCAAAAATTATATAATATGTTGACATACTGACAAGCAAGAGAATCGCTGTAGCACATAAGACATATTTGATTTTGATTTTTTTCAATGACAACAATGAAAGCATCTCCTCATTTTCCTATTGCTAACATTATTGCCCAAAAAGGTAAAATATATACCTATATATCATACAGGGTTATTTTACATTAATTCTTCGGGTATATCAAAATTCGCATATACGTCTTGCACATCATCATGCTCTTCTAACGCATCGATCAATTTCATCATCTTAGTTGCTTCATCACCAAGTAGTTCGACGGTCGTTTCAGGTATCATCGTTATTTCTGCCACTGAAGTCTTGATATTCGCCTTTTCAAGCGCTTCTTGCACTTGTGCAAAATTCTCTGGTTCCACAATAATTTCAAATTCATCATCTTCGGATTTAAAATCATCGGCACCAGCTTCTAGGACCAACATCATGACTTCTTCTTCATCCAACTTCTCTATTTCATCAATAACAAATAGACCTTTTTTATTAAATGTCCATGCTACGCAACCTGATTCGCCTAAATTTCCACCGTACTTAGAGAATAAATGACGAACATCCGCTGCTGTACGATTGCGATTATCAGTCATGACATCCACGATAACAGCTACTCCACCAGGTCCGTACCCTTCATAAACTAATTCTTCATAATTACTACCTTCGACCGCACCCACACCTTTTTGGATTGCACGTTGAATATTATCTTTTGGAACATTATTCTCTTTAGCCTTTTGTAGAGCCAATTTTAAACGCATATTTCCAACAGGATCAGCACCACCCATGCGTGCTGCAACAGTAATTTCTCGGCCAATTTTACTTATAGCCTTGCTACGAAGCGCATCTACCTTACCTTTTTTATGTTTAATTGTAGACCATTTTGAATGTCCTGACATATCTTCTTTTCTCCCCTCAAACAATATGAATCAGGAATTATTTTAGCATAAATATACTATTTTAGTAAAGTGTCTACTAGATAAAATAATTATTTACGATGCCAATGCAAGTCCTTTTTACTCTTATCAACGGCCATTTGATTATCCGGCGCAGCTTCCATAGTCGAGGATTTTGCAAAATTTCCAACTAGCTTATTGCTAATACGCATATCATTTAATACACCAGGACCGCCAACACATCCACCGTCGCATGCCATCCCTTCAAAAAAGTTAGCATCAATTTTACCTGCCTGCATTTGTAGTAACGCCATTTTACAATTATCTAACCCTTCTGCTCGATGAGGTTTTACAATCAAATTTGGATTAATTTTTGCTGCTGCATCAATTACGGCTTGCACCACACCACCAGCATTGGCAAATGTATTCCCATCACGAGAAGCAACGGTCGCAAACTCTGTTTCTGGAATTTCAGCCAAATCAATACCAGCACCTACAAATAAAGATTCTACTTCTTCAAAAGTAAGAACAAAATCGATATCCTCAGGATTCTTTTTTGCCTCTTCTTTTTTGGCAAGACATGGTCCTATAAAAACAACAACTGCTTCAGGATCTGCTTCCTTAATCACCTTACCAGTAGCAACCATTGGGGATACGGTTGTGGAGATATGACCTTTCAGTTCAGGCAAATGCTTATTAACCATGTCAACAAATGCTGGGCAACAAGATGTGGTCATAAAAGGAAGTTTATTCGGTACTGTCTCTGCAAACTCTTTTGCCTCTTCTAATGTTACAATGTCAGCACCAAAAGACACTTCTTGCACATCATAAAAACCAATTTTTTTCAATGCTCCGATCACTTGGCTTGGTTTTACTTTCATACCAAACTGACCAATAAATGCAGGAGCCAAAATAGCATATACTTGTTTGCCAGCTTTTATTTGTTGAATGATCTGGACAATAAGACTTTGTTCCGTAATAGCCCCAAAAGGACACGCCATCTTGCATCTGCCACATTGGGTACATTTATCATAATGAATAACGGCCCGACGTTCCTTATCTGCCTTAATCGCTCCAATATCGCATGCCCTTTCACAAGGACGAGTAATTTCAACAATGGCTCCATACATACAAGACTTCTTACATAAACCACATTCTACGCAAAGTGTTTTATCGATATAAGCTTGATGTTGTACAACGCTAATCGCACGTTTAGGGCAACTCGCAATACAATTATGTGCCAGGCAATTACGACAAGCATTTGTTACGAAAAAAGTATCAATCGGACATTGATCACATGCCTCTGGCATGATGTTGATCGTAGGCATATCAGCAATATGCCCGTCTAAAGCATTCTGAGCCGCTTCTGCTACACCATGGTCTAATGATTGTGCCATAGCAAATTTCACACGATCTTTTACAACGGCGCGTTCTTTGTGCACACAACAACGATAACGTGGTCCTGATTGATGAACCACCTCATCTAAAACCTCTACAATATTAGCCTTATCCAAGTCATTTGAGAAAGTCAAACGAGCGATCTCAGATAAAACCTTACGTCTAATTTTCACAACCTCAGTTATTTTCGCCATCTATAAATTCTCCAATCCATTTTATTTTATTCTCAATTATAAGCAATTGTATACTAAATACATCATTACATAAAAATAACACCAAATATAATTATTTTTTTCACAAATCTGAAAAACAACTGAAAATTATTTTTCTATCAGTTGTTTATTTTACATGAAAAGTCTTATAAGAACAAGACGGATTCTGCCTTTTATTGTAAAAAAACTAAATAAAGTATACATTATTCTTTATTAAAATATGAAGTAAAAAGACCATTCATTTTACGAATGGCATCTTTAGGCAAGCAAAAAGACACTATTCAAAATGAATAGTGTCTTTTCAAAAATGGCTCCTAGAGT
>Ga0074193_1000506_pt1 | contig 63322 bp, 53 predicted proteins | sample EPASupsiteHSE605_FD_64523 | JGI IMG/M metagenome (GOLD analysis project Ga0074193, IMG submission 64523) | Bioremediated contaminated groundwater from EPA Superfund site, New Mexico - Sample HSE6-05 | ecosystem: Environmental > Aquatic > Deep subsurface > Groundwater > Contaminated ...
AGAAGGATTGTTTACCAGAATTACGGGGAAAATTAGTGCACTTACAATCCTTCAATATATAAACAAGATTAATAACAAACCCATTGGACAAATTAAATATGCACTAATTTAATTCCGCCAACGGGTAAACTTAGTATTATATGCCAATGTATTGGTCCATACCCAACGGAAATTAAATCCGGATTGTTCGTCCAAATCGTTCGTTCCGCGAGTTTCAGAAAACTCCAAGTTCTTTTTATTCATACGATACTGATAATTTCCGGTATAGTCCATACCAAAATTAGTACGGAATGTCAAGTTCTTTAATAAATCCGCTTCAGCATAAAGATTACCAAAAATACGGGAATTCGTATAGTAATTTTCTGCATTACGTTTCTGTATAGCTACAACATTCTGGAAGTTACCAGTACCTGCAATCTTTGAACCTGCAAAATTACCCTGGATATCATAAACAGGAACATAAGGGGAAGCACGGTATGTCCAGGAATAGGGATTATCTTCTGCTCCTGATGTAGTTAAACCTTGGTCTTTTGTCCATGCATACGTAAAGTTTTCTCCAAAACGTAACCAAGGACGTACATTATAGGAAGAGTTGGCACGAATCTGATATCTTTGATAATAAGATTCAATTACTGTTCCTTGCTGATCAAAATAATTTAAACTCATATTGTACTGTCCCTTTTCAGTACCACCTGATAAACCAACCTGATGATTCTGCATTGGAGCTACACGGTCAACTTCGTCCCACCAATCGGTGTTGGAAAAAGGAACCATTGTATTTCCGGGATAGCTATAAGTAGAAGGATCTATTGACTGGCTGCCATTAGCTCCGGCTTGCGTAAGATAATTAGGAATAGTTGGGGTTGTTCCTGTACCAAATTGAACATGAGAAGGCAACAGAATCTTACCTTCAACTGGATTCAATTTATAGTTGTTTGCTTTTGCTTCCCATTCCAAGTTTAAACGATCAGTTGAATTCAACACGTCGTATTTTTTACCTGTTTTCTGAAGTCCAAAATAACCGTCGTAAGTCAATTTAGGCTGACCAGACTGTGTACCTTTTTTGGTTGTAATCAAGATTACACCATTGGCAGCCTGTGCACCATAAATAGCTGCAGCAGAAGCATCCTTCAAAACCTGCATGCTTTCGATGTCGTTCGGGTTCAAAGAACTTAAATTCTGGTTACGGGTAGATACACCGTCGATTACGTACAAAGGTCCGTTATCGTTAACAGTGTTGATACCACGGATACGTACCATGGTAGATGCGCCCGGCGAACCGTTTTGCCCAACATAAACCCCTGCAGCTTTACCCTGCAACTGCTGGGTGGCAGATGATCCACTGGATGCAAGAAGGTCTTTTGTGTCAACTACGGCAACAGATCCTGTAATGTCTTTCTTGGCCTGTGTACCATAACCCACAACGATAACCTCATCAAGTTTTTTTGAATCTTCTTGCAATACAATGTTCATCACATTACTTGTAACAGGAACTGTTTGAGTAATGTAACCAATGTAAGAAAATTCAATGATAGCATTGGAAGGAACTTCGAGAGAATACTTTCCATCAAGGTCTGTGATGGTTCCATTGGTCGTTCCCTTAACCACAACGTTCACGCCTAATAGAGTTTCCCCTTTAGCGTCCTTTACCGTGCCGGTAACTGTCCTAGTCTGTTGGTTTACTGACACCTCTGCATTGGCTGCATTAAGGGGAGGCGTACTGCCCGCACCCACTAGCAAAAAGCAAAGCGCCAAACCAAGCCCGCTTTTCAGAAAAGCTAACTGTTTGTTCATCATAACTAAAAAATAGGTTAACATTAATAATTGGCTCACTCTTTGAGCACATGGCAAATATATATAATTAATATTTTAAACCGCAAAGTTTTTTTTAATATTTTTTCAATTTAAGATATTTTTTTACATATATCAAGAATAAATACAAAGTTTAGTGAATTAAAGTTATATCACACATTCACACAATCAAACAAAAAAAATACACATAACACTATATTTCAGACATATATAAATTGCTCTAGTTAATTTATTAACATTTAATAAATTCAGCATTATTAACATCAAAAATAAAAAAAGGGGGCATACGTTATGTATGCCCCCTCATTGGATGAAATTAATTATCCCAGCTTAAAATCTTTTAGTTGTTTTTGCAACTCCTGACGCGCAAAGAAAATCCGACTTTTTACAGTTCCAAGAGGAACATTAAGCTTATCGGCTATTTCATTGTACTTGTATCCGCTCAAAAACATTGAAAATGGAACTTTCAACTCGTTATTTAGTCCATTAATTGCTTTTGTTATTTCCTGAATCTGATAAGCTCCATCCGGTGAATCAAATCCTGAATCGTTTACAACATTTAAGTTGTATAGATCAACACCCTGATCAACTACCGTTTGCGTTCTTACTATTTTATGGTAGTTATTTATAAATATGTTACGCATAACCGTTAATACCCATCCTTTGAAGTTAATATTATCTACGAACTTTTCCTGGTTGTCCAACACCTTAAGTGTTGTATCCTGCATTAGGTCCTGAGCGTCATCCCTGTTCGCCGTGAGCATCAAAGCAAAATTCATCATGTTATCTTGCATGCTCAATAATTTTTTCTGAAATTGCAACGCGTTCATACTACACTCTTATAAAGTTAAACATCGGTTAATTATTTACTTCCTCTTATTTATAAGAAGAGTAGCAAATATAAACAATTAATTCAGACTTGCAAACTTTATAGCATTTATTTTTTAATAAAAAACATTTATAAGCTCATAAATAAAATCTATCTTTACATCTATATATGTATAATTAAACAACTAAGAGTAAGAGATGAAAAAAATCATATTATTTCTGATAATCGGGATTTTAGCCTCAACATACGTGGTTACTGCCCAAAACAAAACAACGCCTCTCATCTACGAAATAAATATCAACAGAGAGATAGATAATGCAACTAAAATTTACCTTAGGAAGGGGTTGTCCGAAGCAAAAGCGTTAAACGCCGATGCGATAATTATACATATGAATACCTATGGAGGGTTACTGGAAGCTGCGGATTCAATGCGGACTGCTATTTTATACAGCCCGATACCCGTGCATGTTTTCATTGATAACAATGCGGCTTCTGCCGGCGCTTTGATTTCTATCGCGTGTAAAAAGATTTATATGCGCAAAGGAGCAAATATTGGAGCGGCAACTGTTGTAAATCAAACCGGGGAAGCCTTGCCTGACAAATACCAGTCCTACATGCGTTCGATGATCAGATCTACTGCCGAGGCTCAAGGAAAAGATACTATTATTCAAGGTAACGACACAATCTATAAATGGAAAAGAAATCCTCAGATTGCTGAAGCAATGGTTGACGACCGGATAATAATACCCAATCTGATTGATAGTGGAAAAGTGCTTACATTTACTGCCGACGAAGCTTTAAAGTGGGGATATTGCGATGGTATAGCCGAATCGATCGATCAGGTTATCACCTCTTATCTTGGATACAAAACCTACGAATTGGAAACATACAAACCTTCATTTGCTGATAAGCTAAAAGGATTTTTAATGAATCCCGTCATACAGTCGTTATTAATAATGTGTATAATCGGTGGCATTTACTTTGAAATGCAAACGCCGGGAATTGGTTTTCCATTAGGTGCCGCAGTTGTTGCTGCTACATTCTATTTTGCACCCCTCTATATTGACGGACTGGCCCAAAACTGGGAGATACTGGTTTTTATAGCGGGTCTGATTCTGATTGCAATAGAATTGTTTATAATCCCGGGATTTGGTGTAACGGGTATTACCGGCATTGTGTTTATTGTTGCCGGGCTTACCCTTAGTCTTCTTAATAATACTGATTTTAATTTCAAAGGTATTACTGGTACGGAGTCCGGACAAGCTGTTCTAACGGTTTTGATGGGGATTGGTGCCAGTTTTGTATTGATGATATGGCTTTCCAACAAGATAGGCTCTTCTGGTTTATTCAGAAAAGTTGCTCTTGATGCCGATCTTGAACAATCTCTATCAAATACCAATCTACCCTATTATATTGGTAAATATGGCAAAGCGGCTACGGTTCTTCGCCCATCTGGTAAGGTTGAAATCGACAATGAATTATTTGATGCAGTATCTGAATCCGGATTTATCGAAAAAGGATCGAGTGTCAAAGTTATTAAATTTGAAAACAGTCAGCTTTACGTGGAAAAAGTATAAAAAAACGGTCTGCGCTAACCCTATATACATGTTGTAAAACATAAAGCTTAAAATAATTCATTAGATATAGTAGATTATCCAGATATAAGAATTACATTTACATCGGAAATAAGAAACAAAGGAATCTACAAGTTAGGTATTCTTCTAAAAAACTTATTTCGTTTTTAACCATAATCTTTGCATTTTTTAAGTGGGAACGAAATTCGTTCCCACTTTTTTTATATGACTATGACTCTCAATTTACTTTTTCAAAATCTGTTGAAGCATCTCTGGATGGTCTGTTGTAATAAAATCGGCACCGTAATTTATCATCTCCTGCATTAATTCAGGTGTATTTACTGTCCACACATTCACGGTAAGGCCTAGTTCTTTGGCTTCTTTAAACCACTCAGGATGTGCTTGCATCACTTTATATTGATAGTCCAACCCACTAAAACCAAGTTCTTTTAGTTCTTTAGGAGATAATTCGCCATTTAAATAAGACACTTTAGCTTTTTTATCCAAACGAATCATCTCTTTGCCCGCTTCCAGACTAAAGGTTATGTATTCCGTTTTTTTGTGTAGTTTATTCTGTCTGATCATTTTTACTGATTGTGCGGCTGCCTGTCTGTCTCTTTCGGGTGTTCCATGAGATTTGAGCTCAAAAATAAGCTTTGTTTTCTTTATTGCCTTGCCTTTTTTTAAGTACTCATTTAGCGTAGGAAACGTTTCTCCGTTAGATAATTTCAGGTCTTTCAGCGTTGAATAAGGTACCTGTTGAATCTTCAAATTATTTATCGTATTATCATGATAAACAACCGCCACATCATCAGAAGTAAGATGTACATCAAACTCTGAGCCGTACACGCGTATATCGGCGGCTCTTTCGAGCGATTTAATTGAATTCTGGGCAGATCCGTCGCACGTCCAGTAGCCTCTGTGGGCAATCACTTTTGTTTTATTCTTAGCGTCGAGTGATGCAACCAATAATAAACAAAGAAATACTAAATACAAATTTCTGATTTTCATAGTATAACAAAGATTTTACAATTTATAAAAAAAAGAGAGGCTGCAATTATTGGCAGCCTCTCTAAACTATTTTACTTGCCTAATTCTGAAAGATAGCGCTCGGCCTCTATGGCTGCCTTACATCCGCTTCCTGCAGCGGTAATCGCTTGCCTGTAATGAGGATCCGCCACATCTCCTGCAGCGAAAACTCCAGGTACATTGGTGCGGGGAGTATCAGGAATTGTCTTTATGTAGCCTATTTCATCCGTTTCAATCCAAGGCTTGAATATGTCTGAATTGGGTTTATGACCAATTGCCAGGAAAAATCCATCTATTGCGATGTCTACCTTTTCTTCGTCGGGTTGACCGGCACGTTTTACCAGATGAGCTCCTTCAACACCATTTTCCCCAAATAGACCCAGTGTATTATGTTCGAACAATACGGTAATATTGGCTGATTTAAACACACGATCCTGCATTACTTTGGAAGCACGCAGGAATGGTTTACGGACAATTAAATATACGTGTTTTGCCAGTCCCGATAAATACAGGGCTTCTTCGCAAGCAGTATCTCCTCCTCCAACTACAGCAACAACTTTCTTGCGATAGAAAAATCCGTCGCAGGTAGCGCAGGCAGAAACACCCATACCTGCATATTTTTGTTCGTCTGGCAATCCAAGATATTTGGCTGTAGCGCCTGTCGATATAATAATGGTTTCAGCTTCAATCGTTTTCTCTCCGTCGATTGTAACTTTATAGGGTGCTGCAGATAAATCGGTAGCAGATGCATGTCCATAGCGAACATCTGTACCGAAACGAATGGCTTGTTTTTTTAGGTCTTCCATTAGTTCGGGACCAGTTATTCCTTCAGGATATCCCGGAAAGTTCTCAACTTCGGTAGTTGTTGTAAGCTGTCCGCCAGGTTGAATACCTTCATAAAGAACTGGTGCAAGATTGGCACGGGATGCATAAATTGCCGCAGTATATCCTGCTGGTCCCGATCCGATAATCAGGCAGCGTACTTTTTCGTTTGTCGTATCACTCATATTCAAATATATTATAATTATACTATGTTATCTTAAATCGATTATCTCCGCTCCGGGAAACTTTCTCTCATCGAAAACAAAAATTGAGGCCGATTGGTTTACACCAGTTTTCAATTTACTGATAAGAATTGTATTACTTACTCCGTTTTTACTGGTTACCGTAACGGATGCCGGGAAGTAAGTAAGCTTATCAATCCGTAAGTCTATTTTACTAATATCGCTTTTCCTGTTTTTAGGCAAGAGTGTAATATCAAAAACTTTCTTACCGCTCTGGTTTGTGCTCTCGCCGTTATACTTGGTTGTAAAACCTTTTTTATACGTAGTAAGCAAAACGGCAGGGTTGGTAAGCTGTAATTCGTCGCCAACAGGCTTGCTTACATTCACTTCGCCTGTCTGCTCCATATAAACCCACTGGGTTGTTCCATCATACCAAGTGTATGAATCGGGGGTTTTCAACGTAAATTTTTCTCCTTTCATTTGGATAGTCCCCTCAATAACCTCGGCTTTTTGGCTTGCTTTGGAGCGCACCTGCAAAGAGAATGACGCAGAAATCCCATTGGATTGGTTGTATTTCTGCGATGCTTTATCCAATATATTCTGTGCCTGCTGGCCCAAAGCCATAAACGGCAAACCGCAAACAAATGCAACAATAAGTAAAGTTATTGCAAATACGCTATTTATTTTATTTATCTTCATACAGTTTTTTTTTACTTTAGTGAGTTTAAGAGTCGTTCCAAATTATATTCATCCTGAATAAGGACCTGTCTGGCTTTACTTCCTTCAAAAGGACCTACAATCCCGGCTGCCTCCAGTTGATCCATTAATCTTCCGGCACGGTTATAACCAATTGCAAATTTACGCTGGATAAGCGAAGTTGAACCTTGCTGCTGAATAACCAATAAGCGGGCTGCTTCATCAAACAATGCATCCCGATCTGACAAATCAACTGCTCCCGGCATTTTATCCGCATCATTCTCTCCCACATATTCCGGCAATAAAAATGCCGTAGGATATCCTTGCTGTGTACCAATAAAGGAAGCAACTTGTTCCACTTCCGGTGTATCAACAAATGCACACTGAACACGAATCATATCATTTCCTTGCGAGAACAACAAGTCTCCACGTCCAATCAGTTGGTTTGCTCCCGGAGAATCAAGAATGGTACGCGAGTCGATCATTGACGAAACACGGAAAGCCATACGCGCAGGGAAGTTTGCTTTAATTGTTCCTGTAATGATATTTGTTGACGGACGCTGCGTGGCAATCACCATATGAATACCTACGGCTCGTGCTTTCTGAGCAATACGGGCTATCGGCAATTCTATTTCCTTACCGGCTGTCATAATCAAATCGCCAAACTCATCAATAATAACGACGATATAGGGCATAAATTTATGTCCTTTCTCAGGATTAAGACGACGTTTGACAAACTTATCATTGTACTCCTTTATATTACGAGTATGCGCTTTCATCAACAGATCATAACGGTCATCCATTTCTTTACACAGCGAATTCAGTGTCTGTATTACTTTGGTAAAGTCGGTTATAATAGCCTTTTCTGCATCAGGTAATTTGGCCAGGTAATGTTTTTCTATTTCCGAATAGATGCTAAACTCAACCATTTTAGGGTCGACCAAAACGAATTTAAGTTCGGAAGGATGTTTCTTGTAAAGCATCGAGGTAATAATTGCATTTAGACCAACGGATTTACCCTGGCCTGTTGCCCCTGCCACCAACAAGTGGGGCATCTTACACAGGTCAAACATATAAATTTCGTTGGTAATCGTTTTACCCAATGCCACAGGAAGATCGTACTTACACTCCTGAAATTTGCGTGAAGCAATTATCGACTGCATGGAAACTATCTGCGGATCTTTATTTGGAACCTCTATACCAATCGTACCTTTACCCGGCATTGGTGCAATGATACGGATACCCAGCGCTGAAAGACTCAATGCGATATCATCCTCCAGGTTTCGGATTTTAGAAATACGGACTCCCGCTTCCGGAATTACTTCATACAAGGTAAGCGTAGGTCCTACCGTAGCTTTTATTGATGCTATATTTATACCAAAGTTTTCGAGCGTTTGTTTAATACGGGTCTGATTCGCCTTCTGTTCCTCCATGTCGACCTGATGATCGCCAACATCGTATTTCTTCAGCAAATCGGTGGTGGGATAACGGAACTGCGACAAGTCAAGTTTAGGATCATACTCTCCCATGGAGGATCCATCAAACACTTCGTCGTCGCCCACGGGAACGTCTACAGTAAAAATCACATCGCCTGGAACATCTGCAGCACTGGCTATCTCCGGAAAATCCTCATAAGGTTCTTCTTCCTGAGGTATATTAATTTCAAAAGAATCTTCTTCTATTGCATCAGCATAAGTTGAACGTACCGGCTTTTCTTTAACGACCTCTGCTTCGGCCAACTCTTTTTCGGTATCAAACTCGGCTATCAGTTCGCCGGACTCTTCCTCCACCGATTCATCAAATGCTTTTTCTTTATTTGCAAACCGTTTCTTTAACCAAGAGAACGATAGCAGGTTTTGCAAGAACGGGATTGTTCGTTTACTACTGAAAACGGCAATAATAATAAATGTTCCCAAAATAAAAAGGAAAGTTCCGGGAAGTCCAATATTGTTAGTCATCTTCTCGGAAAGGTAGTAACCATGCTGTCCACCAAGATATATAAATGTGTCCTCGTAGCCTTTTATAAAAACAAAGGCAAAAAACAAAGATCCCCAGATCAGCAATGTACTGCTAAAAATGAACCGTCTTAATAACGATACATTATTAAGATTCATCAGCTTGGCTCCTAACGATCCTAAAAAGAAAAGAATTACAAAAGAAGAGATACCAAACCAACGATTCATCAGCAGATCGGCAAGATAAGCACCCCTTACACCTGTCCAGTTCGCTACAGATCCTTTATTTATAACCAAATCGCCCAGAGGAACATTATCAATTTTACTTTGATCGATCCCTCCGGTAAAGAAAAAGGAGATCAGTGAAAGACCTACATAAACTGTAACAAACGAAATGACCAAACCACTTATAAAGCGTGTTCGTTCATTGGTAAAGAAGTACTTCAGAGAAGTAAAGAAACCTGTTGTATCAGTAGCTTGCTTCGTATTGCTCTTTTTTGCCATAAATTTCTTAATTAACAGACCTAAATTGTCTCACAATGCAAAAGTAATAAAAACAAAGTGTGATAGGGAAATAATTATTTCCTATTTTTGCAAATTATATTTAGACGTTGAACAAACAAGAGCGTATGGAGAACGAAAACAGTCCTGTTTATAGCAGGAATACCATTGAATTTGTAACAGTTGCACTCGAGTTCTGTTCTTTTGTTGAAACTACAGGTAAATTTTCCCGCTTTGAATTTACGGATAAAGCAACTAAGTTGCTGCCTCTTCTTTACATCAAAGCGTCTCTATTGCCAGAGATTGAAGAAACAGAAGACAGTGAACCCGAACTTTTGGTTACTGAGGATATGTACGAATTGGTGCGCAATCAGATTGCTGTGCTATTAGGTGAGAAAGACACGTATTTGGAAACATTCCATCCGGATATGCAATACAGTGACACACCGATAGCGGCTTTCATTTCTGAAAACCTGGCAGATGTATATCAGGATACGGGCAATTTTGTTTCGTTGTTCAGACAAGGAAACGAGGAAGTAATGCTTGAAGCCATTTCGCTTTGCCGGGAAAATTTCCGGAATTTTTGGGGTCAGCAATTGCTTAACGCCCTCAAAGCGTTGCATTCTGTAAGGTATGACGAAGAAGCTAATTTAGACACCAACGAAGAAGAATGATGGATTTTTTACAAAGCATAAGTAAAGAAGATTTGTCTCTTCTGCCTATTGAAGAATTTCCGGGAAGGGTAATCGTGGTCGATACGGAAAAAGATGCTTCTAAAGCTGTATCTTATCTCTCTACATTTAAAGATGTTGGTTTTGATACAGAAACCCGGCCGAATTTCAGAAAGGGACAGTCAAATAAAATATCGCTGATGCAACTATCAACGCAGGATACTTGTTTTCTTTTTCGGTTGAACTATATAGGAATACCAGAACCTTTAGAGAGTTTCTTATGTAATGATTCCATTCAAAAAATCGGGCTTTCGCTGAGAGACGATTTTAATGCCATCCAGAAACGAAGCAAGCTTGAGCCTAAAGGTTTTCTGGATTTACAAAGTTATGTTGGTAAATTCGGAATAAAAGATGCCAGTCTGCAAAAGATATATGCGATCATCTTTAACAAGAAAATATCCAAAGGACAACGGCTTAGCAATTGGGAAGCTGATATCCTTTCGGACGGACAAAAAAAATATGCATCACTAGATGCCTGGGCGTGTCTTAAAATATATAAACAATTGAATGCACTATAAATGAACTATTGCAAAGTTATTCTCAAACCCAAAAAAGAAGAATCGTTATTGCGCTTTCACCCATGGGTGTTCTCCGGCGCAATCCAATCCATACAGGGTAAACCTGAAGAAGGAGACGTTGTGGAGATATTCGGTTCCAACAACCAGTTTCTGGCTTTGGGACACTACCAGATAGGGAGTATCGCCGTGCGAATTCTGTCTTTTAAACAAATACCCATCGATGCTGGCTTCTGGAAAGAACGCATTCAGGTAGCATATTCTATACGCCAGTCACTTGGGCTGACAGGAACAGACAATAACAACACCTACAGGCTGATTCATGGTGAAGGCGACAACCTTCCGGGATTAATCATAGACATGTATGCACATACTGCTGTATTACAGGCACACTCTGTAGGGATGCACCATGCCCGTCATGATATAGTGGAGGCTCTAAAGGATGTATTAGGTGATAGTCTACGGAATGTTTATTACAAATCAGAGACAACATTACCTTTCAAGGCAAATCTTGGGACGGAAGACGGATATCTTTATGGCGGAGAAATAGAAGAAACTGCCGTTGAAAACGGACTGAAGTTTTATGTTGACTGGCTGAAGGGGCAAAAAACCGGATTCTTTGTTGACCAGCGCGAAAACCGTACTTTGCTTCAGCAGTATTCAAAAGACAGATCTGTGCTGAATATGTTTTGCTACACAGGTGGCTTCTCTTTTTACGCTATGCGCGGAGGAGCAAAAGTAGTACACTCTGTGGATAGTTCTGCACGGGCAATTTCGCTGACCAACAAAAATGTGGAAGCAAATTTCCCTGGCGATGCAAGACACGAAGCTTATGCTGAAGATGCATTCAAATATCTTGAAAAGATGGGAAGCAATTACGATTTAATTATTCTGGATCCTCCTGCCTTTGCTAAACACAGAGATGTACTTCGCAACGCCTTGCAAGGATACCGGAAGCTTAACGCAATTGCATTCGAGAAAATAAAACCGGGAGGTATTATTTTTACTTTCTCTTGTTCGCAGGTTGTAAGTAAAGAAAACTTCCGTTTGGCTGTATTTAGTGCTGCGGCACAATCAGGACGCAATGTGCGTATTCTGCATCAGCTCTCGCAACCGGCAGATCATCCCATCAACATCTACCATCCGGAGGGTGAATACCTGAAAGGGCTTGTTTTACATGTTGAATAGTTTGAAGGGATAACGTTTAACTATTTTAAAAGATTACGACCTAAAAATATATACGGAAATATTTCTTTATTTGTAAAGAGGTTGTAACTTTGTAACGATTTAGGAATAGATTTTTTTTTGTAACAAAATAAAATTATTAATTATGTCTAAAGTAACAGTTGTTGGCGCCGGTAATGTAGGTGCTACATGCGCAAATGTTCTTGCATTCAATGAAGTAGCTGACGAAGTTGTAATGCTTGATGTAAAAGAAGGCGTTTCGGAAGGTAAAGCAATGGATATGATGCAAACCGCTCAATTGCTAGGTTTTGATACAACAGTAGTGGGTTGCACAAACGACTATGCTAAAACAGCAAATTCGGACGTTGTTGTTATCACTTCAGGTATTCCCCGCAAGCCAGGTATGACTCGTGAAGAATTAATCGGAGTAAACGCTGGCATTGTTAAAAGTGTAGCAGGTAACATCCTTACATATTCACCAAACGCAATCATCGTAGTTATCTCTAACCCGATGGACACAATGACTTACCTTTCACTTAAGTCTTTAGGTTTACCTAAGAACCGTATCATTGGTATGGGTGGTGCTTTGGATAGTTCACGTTTCAAATATTATTTGTCTCAGGCTTTGGGTTGCAACGCAAACGAAGTTGAAGGTATGGTAATTGGTGGTCACGGTGACACAACAATGATTCCATTGGCTCGTTTCGCAACATACAAGGGTATCCCTGTAAGCGAATTGCTAAGCGCTGAAGAATTGGACAAAGTAGTAAAAGCTACTATGGTAGGTGGTGCTACGCTGACTGGTTTACTTGGAACTTCTGCTTGGTATGCACCAGGTGCTGCAGGAGCATTCGTTGTTGAATCAATCATTAAGAACCAAATGAAGATGATTCCTTCTTGTGTTTCTTTGGAAGGCGAATACGGACAAAACGATATTTGCATCGGCGTTCCAACAATTATTGGTCGTAACGGTGTTGAAAAGATTGTTGAACTAGAACTTACAGCTGAAGAAAAAGCATTGTTCGAAGCTAGTGCAAATGCAGTTCGTAAAACTAACGACGTATTGAAAGAAATCAACGTGCTTTAATAGCATACTAGTTTACTAATAAAGAGGGGATGTTCTGATTAGAACTTCCCCTCTTTTTATTTCATACGTGCATCAGCACCCCACATTAATTTCTCCCGCAGAGTTTTATAAAAGGTGTGATTATATCGCTTTATCACTTTGGTTGTATAATCGGCTTTATTGACAACGAGCTCTATCCCCGTGGGGAAAACTTCTGATCGGCCATCAAGAGCGATAAGAAAATTCTTACTTCTACTCTCAACGCCTAGTCTTATAACATAGGTGTCCGGCACAACAAGAGGACGAACATTTAGGCTATGCGGAGCAACCGGGCTCAAAACGATACTATTGCTCTGCGGTATGATTATCGGACCATTTACACTCATTGAGTAAGCTGTAGAACCTGTAGGAGTGGCAATCACCAAACCATCGGCCTCGTAAGACGTAAGATATTCATTATTTAATGAAGTATGTATGGTAATCATTGAAGACGTGTCGCGTTTTAAAATAGCAATCTCATTCAAGGCATAGTTGTATCCGCAATACGCTCGTTCGTCGGTATGTAAACGCAACAAGGTACGTTCTTCTATTTTGTAGTAATTTTTAAAAAGTTCGTCGATTGTATCTTCTAATTCGTTGCAGGAAATATCGGCCAGAAAACCAAGTCTCCCGGTATTAATCCCCAGAATAGGAATATTTTGTTTGTTTACCCGGGCAGCAGTACGAAGGAATGTTCCGTCGCCTCCAACACTTAATGCCACATCCAAATCGAAGTCATCATCCGAAAGAATTCCTTCTATATGAGGATTGTAATTCAGTACATCTGTTAAAAATAGATGAAAACGACAATCCACATAAATTTCAACCTCCCTTTCGTTCAGTTTTTCGAAAAGCCGTTTAATAACATTTTGCTTTTCTTCCTGATACTCGCTGCCAAACACTCCTACCTTCATTGTATAGTATTAATTACATATTAATGTAGTACATTAATTCGCTCATACGTTGTTCCAGTAAATCATCGACCATTCCCTTTTTCATAAAATAATAAAGCACAGTGTAATTGAAGCGTTCAAAACTTCTTATTACCGGAGATGCATCTTCCAAATCTATTTTGATTGAAATAAGTAAGCGACCAGTAACTTTATCTGTATGCGAAAGCATACTGATTATATGGGAATGATTCGATTCAACTAAACGAGCAATATCTGAAAGGGAATAGTCCAGGGGAAGAACCTCAAGCATGATGATGCTTCCCTCCGCCTCCGCATTTGTAAAATCGGAAATAGCATTCAACAGACCATCAGAGGTTATTCCTCCAACGTATTCCCCCGAAGGCAATATTACCGGTAAAAAGCTAAGCTTGTATCGTGCTACCAACGCCAGAGCCTCTAAAAGGTGGTTGCTCTCTGTAACCGATGGAGCAAATAATACAGCTTCGCCAACAGTTGATTTACTTCCTGATAAAGACAACAACTCCTTTTCGGATACCAGACAACGATACAAACCATCTTCAATTAACGGAAGATGCTTTAATTTGAAGTCGTCCATTAATCCTAAACCATATTCAACCGTATCAAAACTTTTTAACACGGGAATGTCCTTTGTTATGAAATCTTTTACCAACATTGTTCTGTTAATTCCCTAAATACTTATAAATTTGCAGGGACTTTGTGCAAAGGTAACGAAAGAAAGATGAACAATATATAAACAATGACAAATTTAAGCGTAAATATTAATAAGGTTGCCACCATACGTAATGCACGTGGAGGTAATACACCCAATGTACTTTCAGTTGCGCAAGACTGTGAGAAATTCGGTGCGCAGGGAATCACGGTTCACCCGCGTCCTGACGAACGTCATATCAGATATAGCGATGTTTATGGACTAAAACCCCTTATTAAAACTGAATTCAACATAGAGGGATATCCCTGCGACAAATTTATCGACCTCGTTTTAAAGGTTAAGCCTACCCAGGTAACCCTTGTTCCTGACGGGCCTGATGCCATTACATCGAACGCAGGGTGGGATGTGAAAGCAAATTTTGATCTGCTAAGTGAACTCGTTGACACGTTTAACACGCATGGCATCCGCACCTCGCTTTTTGTTGGTACAGATTTGGATAATATCACGCTTGCAGCCAAAACAGGTGCCGACCGCGTTGAATTATATACAGAACCGTACGCTACGAATTATCCGATTAATAAAGAGAAAGCGATTGCCCCATTTATTGTAGCCGCCCAGCATGCTAAAAATCTGGGCCTGGGAGTAAATGCCGGACACGACTTAAGTCTGGAGAATCTTGCATTCTTCAGCCAGTCCATTCCCTGGATAGAAGAGGTCTCAATCGGGCATGCCCTGATTTGTGATGCCCTTTATTTTGGGCTTCAAGAAACCATATCGCTTTACAAAGCATGTTTACAACAATAAAGTACTTAATTTTATAACCATAAAGCAGAAACAAATGAGCATCTTACTTTCTTTACAATCTGTAGCTTCTCAAACAGCAGAGCAAATGCCGAATCTAACAGGTGTAACTGTTCCGACAGAAGCTGAAATCGATATCATTGACCTTTCAATAAAAGGTGGATGGATTATGATAGTGCTATTGATACTATCTTTAATAGCCACTTACATTTTTATTCAACGCCTTATGGTGATTCGTCGTGCAGGAAAAGAAGACGAAACATTTATGAATCGAATTAAAGACTATATACATGAAGGAAAAGTTGATTCTGCACTAAAATTGTGCCGTAATAACAATACACCTTCTGCACGTATGATTGAAAAAGGAATTACTCGTCTGGGTCGCCCCATGAATGATGTGTTGGTTGCCATCGAAAATGTTGGTAATCTTGAAGTTGCCAAGTTGGAAAAAGGATTCCCATTAATTGCAACTACAGCAGCCGGTGCCCCAATGCTTGGATTTCTTGGAACCGTAACCGGTATGGTACGCGCCTTCTTTGATATGGCTAATGCCGGATCAAATGTGGATGTAACATTGTTATCAGGGGGTATTTACGAAGCCCTTGTTACAACTGTAGGAGGATTGGTTGTTGGTATTATTGCTTTATTTGCTTACAACTATCTGGTTTCGCAAGTAGACAATGTTGTAAACAAAATGGAAGCTCGTACCATGGAGTTTATGGACCTGTTGAACGAACCAGCTAATTAAGCGATAAAACATGGCACTAAAAAGAAGAACAAAGATAAATGAAAACTACAGCATGGCATCGATGACAGACGTCATCTTCTTGTTGTTGATTTTCTTTATGATATCCAGTACTGTTGTGATTCCTAACGCAATAAAGGTTACTCTGCCTCAATCGCAAAAGCAAACAGCGGCCAAACCGCTTACAAGGCTTACGATTGATGCCGGACTTAATTATTATGTTGCATTTGGAAATCAGCGTGAAGTACAGGTTACGTACGATGAAATTACTCCCTTTTTACAGGAAAGCTATACGAAGGAACCGGAAATGTTTGTTGCTCTCTACGCAGACGAATCTGTTCCTTATAAAGAAATTGTAAAGATTCTGAACATTGCGAATGCGAATAAATTCAAAATGGTACTTGCTACCCGTCCGCAAAGATAAAAAGGTATGAAGTTCAATAAAGATGATTTATATGGTTTTTTAGGCTCCGTTGGATTTCACCTGCTGATTCTGTTGGTCTTGTCGCTAACAGTGTTAAGCACGGTAGTACCGGAAGAAGATAGCGGTGTGCTTGTTAACTTCGGAAATGTAGACGAAGCAGCCGGCACGTTCGAACCGTTAAATACCGGACAGGAACCGTTGGAAACAACTACTCCTCCCCCTCCTCAGGTTGCACAGACCGAAACGCCGAAAGAAGAACTCGTAACACAGGATATAGAAGAAAGTGTTGCTTTGGCTGAAGCAAAGAAGAAGAAGGAAGAACAACGTAAGAAAGAAGAAGCTGTAAAACGCGAACAGGATAGAATTCAAAAGGAAAAAGCGGAACAACAAAAGCTGGCAGATGCCCAACGCCAAAAAGAACGAGCTATCAGCAATAAGGTAGCCGGAGCTTTTGGAGCCGGAAGCGCAGCTGGTAGCAGCCAGGGTTCTGGTCAATCAGGCACAGGAAATCAAGGAAGTCCTTTTGGAAATTCAGATCATGGAGCAAACGAAGGTGTTGGTGGTTACGGATCATTCTCACTAAACGGTCGTTCGATAGGTTCAGGAGGATTACCACGCCCGGCTTACACCATTCAGGAAGAGGGTAGAATTGTTATTAATATTACGGTTGATCCAAAAGGAAACGTCATATTTTCTGAAATTGGCAAAGGGACTAACATAGACAATTCTTCCATGCGAAAGAGTGCTATTGAAGCCGCCCGAAGAGCTAAATTCAATAGTATCACCGGAAATAATAACCAGAGTGGTACTATTACTTACAGGTATTCACTTCGATAATAATTAATCTAAAATGAAAAAAGCGGTTATATTTCTAGCCACCGGTTTCGAAGAAACTGAAGCAGTAGGAACCATTGATGTTTTGCGTCGTGGCGGTATAGATGTAATGATTTCGTCGGTAACGGGTTCTAAAACGGTAACCGGGGCTCATGGAATCTCTATTAAGTCGGATGTGCTCTTTAACGAAATGGAATACAATGACATAGATGCATTTGTATTACCCGGAGGAATGCCCGGGAGCAGCAATCTTAATGCTTATATCCCCCTAAAAGAATTACTTATAAGCAAATATAAAGAAGAAAAAATTATTGCCGCTATTTGTGCTGCGCCATTAGTTCTTGGTGGATTGGGTTTGCTGAAGGGACGTTCGGTAACTTGTTATCCTGGTTTTGAATCTAAACTAATTGGTGCTACTCCATCAGGAGGTCCTGTAGAAGTAGACGGAAACATCATCACTGGAAAAGGTCCGGGACTTGTTTTTCATTTCGGACTGGCAATCGTTAAGGCATTAAAAGGAACATCCGTTGCCGAAGAAGTGGCTTCCGGTTTACTTCTCTGATGTAGAGAATGAATTAAAGAATCGGTCTTCTTTTTTGGCAATCTATCAACTTTACTAAAAATACAAATATGATATACAAAGAACTACCTTTGAGCCAGATGCTTCTCAGAAACACCAAAGATGATTTAATTCGAATGGCTGAGATATTGGGCATCAGAATTGCTAAAAGTAAGAAGAAGTCCGAATTGTCTAAGGTTATTGCCGATGTAATATTGTTACAACCTTTGGTGTTGTTGACTAAGTTATCCGCAAAAGAAGTTTCGAAACTAAATGAAATAGTCCTTTCGGAAAAACATTATGCAACATACAATCCGGATAGTTTGTCAGATTCTTTATACGAGATTGGACTTACAGATATATACACTACTAAAGATCTGCTTTTTGAGGTGGTTTATTCTGATCTTAATGAAGCTCTGACACCTGTAATCGGTAATTTTGCAAAATCTTCGCATTATAAAGATAAATATCGGCGTGAGCAGCTTGTTTTGGGGCTAATAAATATTTATGGTGTACTTTGGCTGGAAGAGATAGAAAAGCTTTATTACAAATATGAATCCACAATATCTTCGGTTTCGTTTGCTGAAACTGTTTCCGGGTCTTATTTTCTAAATTTTTTGGAGGTTAAAGATAACAAAGGTCAGAATACCATTTATGTAGCCCCCAGTTTAGAGGATCTTGAAGCTGCGATTTTAGATATAAAAGGACGTAAATCAATTTTAAAGGCCGATTTTACATTGGAGGAAGTTATGGCTGCGGGAGATTTTAATTTTCCAACACCACCTATAAATAAAACAGATAAAATTTACACCTTACTTAAAGAAATGGGTAAATCTCAATCTGAAGCAGAACAATGGATCAGTGGGTTTTGGATTTCAGTCAATCAGGAAAAAGATTTAAATCACATATTAAGAGAGTTAAGTATATTTTTTTCAGATACAGCAGGGATGGATAAAGCTATCAGCATTGTTATTGATTTCGCAAACAGATTACCTAAATGGATTTTAAAAGGCAATTCTTCTGAAGAAATATTCCTGAAACATGAACAACCAAACCTAAAACCTCAGCCCCCTCAGATAGTAATGGGCCCCAATATGCAAAAGGCAGGAATATCGATCTCACAAGAACAAGTCAACGCCCTTTGGAATAACAGAATGGCCAGTACTTCTGATAAAATTGGACGCAACGATCCCTGCCCATGCGAAAGCGGGAAAAAATACAAACACTGTTGCGGAAAAAATTAAATAACAGATAGCGAATATTGCTAGGGTAATACATGAAAAGTAAATCCACTGACAAAAATCCACTTTGCAGATATATTGGGATCAGCAACAGAAGTTGGATCTAAATACAATTGGTTTTCCGAAAAAAAGCACCGTTGGTGAAGGATAATCCTTACAGGTGAAACAAAAGGTGAAGGATATCTGACAAAAGGTGAAAGATATTTACCTTCTTCCGACCTTATATCTATCTGATAAAGTGGATACTACCTCGAATGGTGAAGGATGTGAAGGATTTTTTTGCAAAACAATATGAGAAATGAGCGCAAGTAAGACATGTTGCGCAATTTGTTAGTACTTTTTGCCTCGAAAGATATATCTTTCAACTTCGTTCCTTATATCTTTAAAGATTCAAAGATATATCTTTGAATCTTTAAAGATATAAGGAAACATCAGAGTTAAGAAATTAAAATAATTTGCCGAAAGAAATGATTGCTTAGTATACTTAAAAACTTTTGATAACTTTGTAATCCGTTTTGATTTTTTGTTTGAGCCCGAGGCTTATAACGGATTAGAAATCCGCCATAAAGTTATAGACGACAGGTAGCAGGAAGTACGTTAGAAAACAAAATATATAATACTCATGAAGAAACTACTTATTGGATTTTTATTTACTCTTGCTACTTTCTCTTTTTCTTACGCGAATGGTACACCCCAGGATGGGTTTATCAACCTTAATTATCAAAACAACAGAAGTCCGCTTATTACTAAACCATACATCGAACTTCCTATCGGTTCCATCAAACCTGCCGGTTGGTTAAAAGAACAAATGCTACGCATGCGCGATGGCATGACTGGCAATCTCGACAAAGTTTACGAACAGGTAATGGGGCCACGTAATGGTTGGCTAGGTGGTGATGGAGATGTTTGGGAACGCGGTCCATATTGGATAGACGGATTGCTGCCCCTGGCTTATATTTTGAATGACAAGACTTTGATTGATAAGGTTAAGCCTTGGATTGAATGGACGTTGGCTTCACAAAAAGAAGACGGATACTTTGGTCCGGATACTGACAGAGATCCGGAGGAAGGATTGCAACGGGATAATGCCCGTGACTGGTGGCCTAAAATGGTTATGCTAAAAGTAATGCAGCAATACTATTCAGCAACGGAAGATCCCCGGGTAATTACTTTTCTTACAAAATACTTTCGCTATCAACTGACCGAACTTCCCTCTAATCCGCTAGGAAAATGGACTTTCTGGGCAGAACAGAGAGGTGGAGATAATTTGATGATTGTATACTGGCTTTACAATATAACCGGTGATGATTTTCTTTTAACACTGGGAGAACTGATTCACAAACAGTCATTCAACTGGACGGACGTTTTTCTGAATCAGGATCATCTGTCCCGTCAGAACAGTTTGCACTGTGTGAATCTTGCCCAAGGTTTTAAGGAGCCTGTTATATACTATCAACAAAACAAAAATACGAAGCAAATTGATGCTGTAAAGAAAGCTGCAAAAGATATACGTAACACTATTGGATTTCCAACAGGTCTGTGGGGCGGCGACGAAATGCTTCATTTCGGTGAACCTACTCGTGGATCAGAATTATGTACGGCTGTTGAAATGATGTATTCTCTGGAATCGATGCTTGAGGTTACTGGCGATGTTCAGTGGGCCGATCATCTTGAACGGATCGCTTACAATGCTTTACCTACTCAGATTACTGATAATTTTGATGCCAGGCAGTATTATCAGCAAATAAATCAGGTTACCATTACCAACTATCAACGGAACTTTTCGACTCCGCACGAAAAAACGGATATCGTAATGGGTGAGCTTACCGGTTACCCTTGCTGTACATCAAACCTTCACCAAGGATGGCCTAAGTTTATGCAGAATCTATGGTATGCAACAGCCGACAATGGTATCGCTGCTTTAGTATATGCTCCTTCCGAATTAACGGTTAGGGTGGCAGACAATGTTCCTGTAAAAGTAACAGAGAATACTTCCTACCCATTCGAGGAAACAATTCGTTTTACAATTACATTCCCCGACAAAAAGATAAAGACGGCTCTTTTCCCTTTTCACTTCAGAGTTCCTGCATGGTGTAGTAAAGCTGTAGTAAAATTAAATGGTGAGATTACGGAAACAAATGCCTCATCCGGACAAATTGTGAAAATAAACCGGGTATGGAAAAACGGAGACCAGCTTTCTATCGAGTTCCCAATGCAGGTTTCGGCAAGCTATTGGTACGATGGAGCAGCAGTTGTTGAACGCGGACCGCTTTTGTACGCACTGAAGATGAACGAAACATGGACAAAAAAACCAACAGAAGAGAATAAAAAGAATCAGTTCGGAAATTGGTATTACGAAATAACCTCCAATTCTCCCTGGAATTTCTCTCTTTCTCCCAACCAGCTTGATAGTAACAATATCTCGTCCAGCTTTACCGTAGAAAAGAAAGAGCCGATCGCTTTATATCCATGGACTTTAAACGAAGCTCCAATAACAATTAAAACAAAAGGACGTCGCATGCCTGGCTGGCAACTTTATAAAGGTTCGGCTGGTCCGATTAATTATACCTCACAAGCAGGAGAAGAATTAGGAACAGAAGAGGAAATCGAACTCATTCCCTATGGATGTACAACCTTACGAGTCACCGAATTTCCAATAAGATAAGATAAAATAAGTTAACCATATTCTACATGCTATTATGAAACGAATAACCTTGCAATTTTCATGTTTACTGATATGCTTTTGCTGTAACAGTATAACAGGCAGTGCCGCAGGTGCTAAAAAGCAGTCCACTGTCGAGCAACTAAAGATAGGCGGGTACATGGGCAGCAGGATTGATGCCTGTATTGCCCATCGGGTAAAGACGCAAGACGTTGATCACCTGGTAAATCCATTTACTTCCAGGAATGAAAGCCGTATGTGGCAAAGTGAATTTTGGGGTAAATGGATACAAGGTGCCATTGCGTCCTATCGATATACCAAGGATCCTGAACTTCTTTCTATCATCCAAAAGGCAGTAACAGATTTATTAAAAACTCAGACTGCCGATGGATATATCGGAAACTACGCTCCTGATCATCAGCTTGAACAGTGGGATATCTGGGGCCGCAAATACACTTTGCTTGGATTACTGGCTTACTACGACATAAGTAACGACAAACAAGTGCTGAATTCTGCGATAAAGATGACAGATCATCTTATTAAACAAGTTAAGGATAGCGGAAAAAGTATTGTGAAAACTGGTAACTACAGAGGCATGCCCAGTAGTTCGTTTCTGGAGCCGGTTATGTTCCTCTATAATCGTACAGGAGAGGAGCGGTTTCTTTCTTTTGCCAAATATATTGTACAGGAATGGGAAACGCCCGATGGTCCTCAACTTATAAGCAAAGCGCTTGAAGACATTCCTGTTTCCCAACGCTTCCCCTCCCCTGCTACCTGGTGGTCGTGGGACAACGGACAAAAGGCATACGAAATGATGTCGTGCTATGAAGGTCTGCTCGAATTATATAAGGTTACAGGCAATCCATTATATATGTCGGTTGTCGAAAAAAGCGTTGCCAATATAATCAAAGAGGAAATCAATATTGCCGGTTCGGGCAGTGCATTCGAATGTTGGTACGGAGGAGGCGCAAAACAAGATCAGGCAACCTATCACACGATGGAGACTTGTGTAACCTTTACATGGATGAAGCTTTGCAGTACGCTTCTCTCTCTTACCGGCAATACTATGTACGCCGATCAAATAGAGAAAACGACCTACAATGCGTTGTTTGCATCCATGAAAGACGATGCTTCAGAAATTGCCAAATACAGTCCGCTTGAAGGATGCCGGCACAAAGGGGAAGAACAGTGCGGTATGCATATAAACTGCTGCAACGCCAACGGTCCCCGGGCCTTTGCTCTACTGCCTCAGATAGCCTATCAGGTAAAAGAAAACCGCATCAACATTAATCTGTTTACTACCTCGGAATTAAAGACCCGGCTAAACGGAACACAATCGGTCTGCATCAAACAAAGCACAAATTATCCGGTTGATGGAAGTATTGAAATGGAGATTATCCCCGAAAAAAGTTCCCGATTTACGGTAGGCATACGTATACCCGCCTGGAGCGAACAAGTATCATTGACAGTAAACGGACAGAAATTAAAAGACATTACAAGAGGATGCTACTACTTGCTGGACCGTACATGGAATAAAGGAGACAAGATTATGCTTACGTTGGATTTACGTGCCAAACTTGTTCAATTAAATAATAATCAGGCTATTCAACGGGGACCTGTAGTACTTGCCCGCGACAGTCGTTATAAAGATGGTGATGTAGACGAAGCAATCGAATTTCTACCCAAAGAAGGCTATCTTACGTTGGAGCCTGAAAACCAAACATCGCCTTTTGCGTGGATGAGTTTTACCACTTCAGCTATAACAGGTACAAACATGGAAGAAGCCGGAGCCGCCAGAAAGATTCACTTTTGCGATTTCTCGTCTGCAGGAAATACCTGGTCTGAGTCCGAAAGATACCGGGTATGGCTACCTAAACCACTAAATGTGATGCATACTGAATACTCCACCTATTAATTCGTAGACAGAACAAATACAAAAAAAAGACAATCTTATCTTTAGGAATACAACTTTAAGAATCAAGCTGTATATTTGCTGTGACTTGTAAGTTTTGCAGACTTATTAAATTCAATTCATCGATCATTAATTAATTTTAAAATTATGAAGAAGTTTAAATGGTACGCTTACATGTTGCTAGCGATGGGTACTTTTATGGTATCGTGTTCAAATGATGAAAATTCGGCAGACAAAGGGACCGAAGTGAAATTTTACCTGACTGATGCTCCTACATTGGATGACTATCAAGCCATCAATATTGATATTCAGGAAGTAAAATATTCTGTCGACGGAGAATCTTGGGTAGATATGCCTATAACTCCTGCAACCTATAACCTGTTGGATTTCACCAATGGTAAAGATACGTTGCTTTCAAATATTACATTATATGAAGGCGAGCATATCTCTCAAATCAGATTAGTACTCGGAGATAACAACGAGCTTGTATTAAACGACGGCAGTGTTGTTCCAATTTCTACTCCAAGTGCACAGACTTCCGGTCTGAAATTCAACGTTCAGGAAAGTATCATTACAAGTAGTGGTTATTCCGTTGTAATCGATTTCGACGCGGCAAAGTCTATCGTAGCCAAAGGAAATGGAAATTATTCACTTAAGCCTGTTATCAGAGCTTATGTAGTAGAGAACACTTCTGCCATTTCGGGAAACATCAACCCCGCTGATGTTCCTTATTTTGTATTTACTGTAGTTGGAGAAGATACAATTTCGACAGTATCAGACACTACATTAAATAACTACTTTAAGCTACACGGTCTTTCAACCGGTACATACAAAGTAGAATTCCAGTCTATGGATGCAGACACCGTTCAGTATTCAACCTTGGTTGATGTATTCGGTGGAACAAACAAAGATCTTGGAGTAGTAGATCTTACGAAGTAATTCATCATTTCTATGCCCTTTCGGACTATCCGGAAGGGCATATCTTTTCTAATCCAGTCTCTTTGTTTTACCTATTAATACAAAAAAGCATGAAAAAGTACATTGCAGAAATGATCGGCACAATGGTCCTCGTTCTCATGGGATGTGGTAGTGCAGTGATTGCAGGTGGCGCAGCAGAAGCTGTGGGAACCGGAGTAGGAACTATTGGTGTGGCTATGGCATTCGGGCTCTCTGTGGTAGCTATGGCATATGCCATAGGAGGTATTTCGGGTTGTCATATTAATCCTGCCATTACTTTAGGTGTGTTATTAGCAGGAAGAATGAAAGCTGTTGAAGCCGTAATGTATATGGTTTTCCAGGTTATCGGAGCTATTCTGGGATCAGTCATCTTACTTTCCATTTCATCGCGAATGGGTCTCAGTGGCTATGGAGCTAACAGCTATGCGGAAGGGAACCTGATACCTGCCTTTATAGCTGAAACCGTGTTTACTTTTATCTTTGTTTTGGTCGTACTAGGCTCAACCAGCAGTAAATCTCCGGCTGGATTTGCAGGAATGGCTATTGGTCTTACATTGATTTTGATTCATATTGTTTGTATTCCTATCACTGGTACATCTGTAAATCCGGCACGTAGTATTGGTCCGGCTTTAACAGGCGGCGGTGTAGCACTTACTCAACTATGGTTGTTTATTGTAGCACCATTTATCGGGGCAGCGATTTCAGCAATTGTATGGAATTATTTTGAAAGCAAAGAAACTGTTGTAAAGTAAGTTTTTTAGAGAAGATGACTTGTCTGATGATAAGTCATCTTCTTTTTGTATTGTAAGAGTAAATTGCTAGAAACCGTCTTGCACAAACATAAAAGCATTGGTATCCGATAGATCAGGGCGAAAATAAAATCCCTCCCATTTAAACTGTTTGAGCATTTCTACATCTGTAAGACGATGTTTCAGAATCATCCGCGCCATCTCTCCTCTGGCCATTTTGGTATATACAACTATTGTCCGAAGTTTATCTCCCTTAGCTATTTTAAATTCGGGGCTAATTACTTTGACTTCAGAAGTAAGGCGCTTCCAGTCAAACAAGGATTTCATCTCGCCACTGGCAAGATTAACTAACACTCCTCCTGCTTTAATGCAATCGGCAATCAATATATCCGTAAGTCTTGATCGCCAATACTCAAAGATTGATTGTCCGTTTAGTTCCGGCAAACGCACATCACCTTCCAGCCTGTAAAGTTTGATTCCATCCAATGGCCTAAGTAATCCATACAAATACGATGTAAAACGCAGATGCGATTGAGCATAATTAAAGTCGTCCACGCTAAAATCGGACGGATCAAGTCGTTTAAACACGATACCGGTGTATGCAAGAATAGCCTGCAACGAGGGTACATCGGGCGAATGAAATTCTCTGAACCTGCGATAATTCTCGGCGGCAATACTACCGTTAACCTTAAAAAACATGGCCAGGTCTTCCACCGGACATTGAGACAAATAAAGAGCCAGTTCCGAAGCTTCTTTTACAAAACGGGGAACAGAAATATCCGGAGCCTTGACAGGAGAAACACCTGCCATTGTTTTCGCCGGAGAGAGTAATACCATCATAAAAATTTATTTTTCAATTCGGGTACCGGATGCATCAAACATACCCATCATACTCCCGGTAACACTATTTTTATCCTTTTCATTCAGTTGCAAAGATACCGTATACCCTTGTGCTTCAAAAATAATAGTTACAGTTTTTTCCTTTTGCTCAATACTGGTAACGGGACTTACCACTGTATTTGTTGCAGGATCTATCACTTTTCCTTCCAGCTTTCCATTTTTTTCTTCAAAGCATAAGATAAGCCGCGAATCACCTTGAGGCGTTCCAACAACAGTAATATCCCATTTGCCTTCAAAGTAATTGGCTGGTGCCTTAACGTTCAGCATCGCACCAGCGAAAAGAACAATAAAAAATAAAAGTACAATAACAGAATAGAACTTCTTCATGGTTTTCATGTATTAAATAGTAAAAGACAGGTCAATGTTACAAATAAAAATGGCAATTTCAAAATAAATAATCAAATTCTTAGCATATAGCTAAGATGATCTGTCGAAACTAGTTACGAGATTGATAAAACCTTTGTTCGGGTAGTTTTGTTTATAGGTTATCTTACGTTTGTAGGGTATTAATAAATTAGAATGCCTATATTTGCAAAAAATTACAATCCTCTTAATAAGATGAACGATAGTATAATTATGAACAAAGCAGCGGATAATATTCGTATTCTTGCTGCGTCCATGGTAGAAAAAGCTAAATCCGGGCACCCCGGAGGAGCTATGGGTGGTGCAGACTTCGCGAATGTGCTGTTTTCTGAGTTCCTGGTATTTAATCCTGCCTGTCCTGAATGGGAAGGAAGAGATCGTTTCTTTCTCGACCCGGGACATATGTCTCCCATGTTGTATTCCGTTCTGGCACTTTCTGGAAAATATTCGTTAGACGAACTAAAACAGTTCCGCCAGTGGGGAAGCCCTACTCCAGGTCACCCGGAAGTAGACGTAAAACGTGGTGTGGAAAACACATCTGGTCCATTGGGACAAGGTCATACCTATGCTGTTGGTGCAGCAATCGCGGCTAAATTCTTAAAAGCCCGCTTTGGGGATGTAATGAACCAGACTATCTACACATTTATTTCGGATGGTGGCGTTCAGGAAGAAATTTCGCAAGGTGCAGGCCGTATTGCAGGTACTCTTGGATTGGACAACCTGATTATGTTCTACGACTCTAACAACATTCAGCTTTCCACTAAAGTAGATGAAGTGGATACCGAGAATGTGGCTATGAAATACGAAGCATGGGGATGGAATGTTATTACTATCAACGGTAACGATGTAAATGAAATCCGTGCAGCTCTTACCGCTGCAAAAGCTGAAAATGCCAAACCTACTTTGATTATCGGAAAGACTCTGATGGGCAAAGGAGCTATGGATGCTAACAACGGAAGTTACGAAAACAAAGTTTCCACACACGGACAGCCTCTGTCTGCTGCCGGAGCTTCGTTGGAAAACACTATAAAAAATCTGGGAGGTAACCCCGAAGAACCTTTCACTATCTTCCCCGAAGTGGCTGCTTTGTATGCCAAACGTGCTGAAGAACTGAAAGTAATTGTTGCCGAAAAGATGGCTGCTAAAGCTGCATGGGCAAAGGAAAACCCCGAATTGGCTGCTAAACTGGAATCTTTCTTCTCTGGAAAAGTTCCTGCAATTGACTGGAGTGCTGTTGAACAAAAGGCTAATCAGGCTTCACGTGCTGCTTCGGCTACCGTGTTAAGTGTGCTGGCTACGCAGGTTGAAAACATGATTGTTTCGTCTGCCGACCTTTCAAACTCCGACAAAACAGACGGATTCCTTAAGAAAACACATGCCTTCGTGAAGGGTGACTTCTCCGGAGCCTTTTTCCAGGCTGGAGTATCCGAACTTACTATGGCTTGTGCTTGTATCGGTATGGCTTTACATGGTGGTGTTGTTGTTGGTTGTGGTACATTCTTTGTATTCTCCGATTACATGAAACCAGCTATTCGTATGGCTGCCCTGATGGAAGTTCCTGTTAAGTTTATCTGGAGCCACGACGCGTTCCGCGTGGGCGAAGACGGACCTACACACGAGCCTGTAGAACAGGAAGCTCAGATTCGGTTAATGGAAAAGTTGAAGAATCATAGTGGTCACAACTCTATGCTGGTACTTCGTCCGGCCGATGTTCACGAAACAACGGTTGCATGGAAGATGGCTATGGAAAATACTTCTACTCCAACCGGACTTATCCTTTCAAGACAAAACATTAAAGACCTACCCGCTGCGACAAGCCGTCAGGCAGAAGCTTCGCAGGCCGTAAAGGGTGCATATATAGTTGAGAGCGACAGTACGCCTGATGTAGTGTTGGTTGCTTCAGGATCTGAAGTATCTACACTGGTTGAAGGTGCTGCATTGCTTCGCGCCGAAGGCATAAAGGTACGGATCGTATCTGTACCTTCCGAAGGACTGTTCCGCAGTCAGCCTAAGGCTTATCAGGAATCTGTAATTCCTGCAGGAAGCAAGGTATTTGGTTTAACAGCAGGTTTACCAGTTAATCTGGAAGGATTAGTTGGAGCAAACGGTAAGGTATGGGGATTGGAATCGTTCGGATTCTCTGCTCCTTATACAGTATTGGATGAAAAACTTGGCTTTACCGGAGATAACGTTTATAAGCAGGTAAAAGAATTATTGGCATGAAGAAATTAGGAATTTGCAGTGACCACGCTGGTTACGAGCTGAAAGAGTATCTTAAGCAAGTACTGGACGAAAAGGGTATTGCCTATCAGGATTTTGGAACTTATTCTGCCGAAAGCAGCGATTATCCCGACTTTGCCCATCCTATGGCACTTGCCGTGGAAGCCGGCGAGGTATATCCCGGAATTGCTATGTGCGGATCGGGCAACGGAATCGCCATGACACTGAACAAGCATCAGGGAATTCGTGCTGCCATTAGCTGGGAAGCCGAGTTAGCCCGCTTGGGAAGAGCTCACAACGATGCGAATGTGGTGGTATTGCCTGCTCGTTTTATCAGCCGTGAAGAAGCAAAGAAAGTGATTGAAGCTTTCCTTGAAACTCCTTTTGAAGGTGGTCGTCACGAAAAAAGAATTTGTAAAATACCAGTTTAAAAGAATAAAGAAACAGCGTACAAAGGAGCGCTGTTTCGGATATTCGCCCGTGTTCGGCAGTATATACCGATACACATTTTAAAAATATCTGTAGAAGGCAAAGCCAAATTTTTATTGTTGGCTTTGCCTTTCTCTTTTTTCACCGTAAAGAGTTTCGCCAACGGTGTTTTATATCGCCCTCTCTTGTCATTTTATTTATATCATATATACTTTTATTAAATGGAAATCAGATTAAATAAACTTATTTGCGAATCAGGATTATGTTCTCGTCGTGAAGCCGACAAAATGATAGAACAGGGTCGTGTCCTCGTAAATGATCGAATTGCAGAAGTAGGCACGAAAGTTTACTTCAGAGACTTTGTAAAAGTCGACGGCATTCCTTTAAAAAGAAGAGAAGAAACTGTATATATCGCTCTAAACAAGCCTCCGGGTATTACTTGCACAACCGATCCGACGGAACGGGATAATGTGGTCGATTTTGTAAACTATCCTTCGCGAATATTCAATATCGGCCGACTGGATAAGCCTTCCGAAGGACTCTTACTCTTAACCAACGACGGCAGTATCGTTAACAAGATCCTTCGCGAGTCGAACGATCATGAAAAAGAATACATCGTAACTGTAGATAAACCCATTACCGCAGAGTTTGCCCAACGAATGGCTAATGGAGTTTCCATAATGGGTATCATGACTAAAAAGTGTAAGTTTGTACAAGAAACAGACACTCGTTTTCAGATTACTATCACACAAGGATTGAATCGCCAGATCAGACGCATGTGCGAAGCCCTTGGCTATGATGTATTAAAGCTTAAACGCACGAGAATTATGAATATCAGGCTGGATAAACTTCCTTCCGGCGAATGGCGGTTCTTAACTACCGAAGAACTTACTACATTAAACGGTCTTCTGGTCAATTCCGTTGAAACTGCAGCGCCAGCAAAGAAAAAAGCTCCATCTAAAAAGAAAACAGAAGAACCTGAGTCCAAAGCACCAAGAAAAACAGCGGCAAGAAATACGTATTCGGCTTCGTCTACTGATAACAAAGCCTCTAAATCCTCAACAAGAAATAGCAAATCCGGAGCAGGAACCCGGGAAGACAGATCATTCAAAGGCTCTAAATCCGGATCAAATGCAGGTACGAGCGGAGGCAGAACAGGCAAAAGCTACTCGAAACCCGGTGGAAGATCTGGTAAACCGAGCGGAGGAAGCCGTAGCGGCTCAACAGGAGGCGGTTCACGTAAACCCACATCAGGAAGAAGATAATGTAATCCGGCTATGTATGGGATTGCATCTGCTAACAATCAAATAAGCGGGAGCTAAACCGGAAAGATATAACAAGTAAGGTCCGAAATAGTATAGTTTGTTCCGTGCGCCCATGGGGGTAAAAAAATGCGCCCATGGGGGTATTTTTTTACCCCCATGGGCGCACGGTGCAAATCTCTATACAATAGAACTTAAGTCATACGAATAGAACGTTAAGCTATTATATTATCAAGATCAAGCTCCGGCATAAATAAGGAAAGCCAGTCCAATAAGAAAGAACACAAACATTCCTGCATTTAGTTTACCCGAAGCTGCAGGAGCATCTTTAAACTCCTTCCATATAAAGATTCCCCATGCTGCCGATACAAGTGTAGCTCCTTGTCCCAGGCCGTACGAAATGGCAGCACCCGCTTTCTCGGACGCAATCATACTGAACGACTGTCCCACGCACCAGATTATTCCACCAAGCATTCCTACCATGTGTGTGATTGGTTTCCCTTTAAAGTAGCCCGATACAGGTATGGGATCTCCGGATACAGGTCTTTTCATGGCGAAGGTATTGAAGATAAAATTACTGGCAAACACACCCAACGCAAAGATCACTACAGCCGTATAAGGTGTAAGCTTTCCTGCAGCCGGGGCCGCAAAGTTCTCCATATCCATCGAAGCTACCACAAAGCGGTAAAAGAGCGACATTATGATACCACAGGCAACAGACAATAGAATACCTTTGGTTAAAACCTTTTTTGCTTGTGCAGTCTGCGTTGCACTCGTCTTTTTATCTCCGGCGGAGGAACTGGCAGAATCCTGCTTTACTCCCGCTGAGGCTTTTCGGTAAGCCAACGCATTCATCAGGATAGCTATCACAATAAAGACAACTCCCACGAAAATATACAAAGGTTCGCCCTTAGCTGCACCAAAATAGTTGATTAGTACACCTAATACAAGAGCCAGTCCGATGCCAACCGGAAAGGCAACAGACAAACCGCAGATCGCTATAGCGGCTGCTAACAAAATATTGGCTGCATTAAAGATTACGCCGCCAAGAAAGGCACTGCCCAGACTGTTACTGTCGGCTTTAGAAAGGTTTTCAAGAAAGCTTTGCCCTTCGGCACCCGTACTGCCCATCGTAAATGCGGAGATTAGCGAAAAGAGCAAAACTCCAATTACATAATCCCAATAAAAATATTCATATCTCCACGTGGTGGATGCCAATTTCTGTGTATTTCCCCACGAACCCCAGCAGAACATGGTAATCACACAAAACAGAATGGCTAACGGATAATTTTGTACTATATACATACTGTTTACTTAGTTTGAGGTTGATGAACTAGTTGCAACGGAGCATCAGAGTAGACAACTGCTTCTCCGTAGTTGACAGAGGCTCCGGCCTTGGGATTAAGCCATTTGAATGAAACGATGTGTTTTCCTTTTGGCAACTGATATTTCCAGAACAGATCGTTACGACGAGTTGTATAGGAAGCAGGAAGATTAACCGTTTCCACCAGTTTACCGTCAATATACATTTCGGCTTTACCTACATAGCTTGCATCAGCGCATTGGAGGTATCCTCTGAATACGATTCCTGTTCCTTCGAAAGTCACCTCTCCTACTTCACCTATTTGCTTATTTATGGCAATTTTTCCGGTAGGATACATATTTTCGAAAGCTTTCTCGTAACGTACAGGCTCCGGCTTCTGACAAACAATCGTAATGCTGTCGCCCTCAATCGTTCCTCCGTTTTGCTTAATCACCTTCTGTGCCTGATCAAAACTCATCTGATAGGTTTTATTCAACGAGATATCGGTATAGGCAAAGTTTCGGTCTTCCACCTTCTTAAGCGGCTTCATCCAGTAATCGGGAATTTTACTGTATCCAAGCATGGTACCCAGAATACCTGCAGCCGAAGCCGGATTACAGTCAGAATCTTGTCCGCATCGAGTTGCAATATCCATGGTTTTATAAAAATCGCCTTCTCCGTATAGCAAGCCAATTACAATGTAAGCACTGTTTATTACTGCGTCTATATTAAAAGGAACAAATACGCCGTCGGGACAACCGATATCCTGACTCCATTTCTTTTCGCACTCAAACCAAGTCTGCTTCCAGTCGTCAGGATACTGCTTGTGCCATTTAATCACATCCGCCATACATTGGTAGAAAGTACTTTTTTCGGGAATGCTTTTCAGTGCTTCGGTAACAACAAACTCCACATCGTCCGACACAAAGGCCTGCGAATACAGGGCACCCACGTAAACACCGCCGTACCATCCATCGCCATAATTCATAATATGACCAATCTTATCAGAAATAGCCGAAGCTGCATTAGGCATACCCGGCGACATTAATCCGGCATAATCTGCTTCAATCTGGTAATCGATATCGTCGGCATGCGGATTGTTTAACCAATGGCCCGATTGGGGAGGCATTATTCCCTGAAGAATGTTGTATCGGGCAGACTGATTGGCATGCCACAGTGTGTAGCCAGCCGTTGCAAAAGCCATTGCAAACGAATCGGCCGGCGCATCCAGACCTAAACGATCGAACACGTCCACAAAGGTAAGATCCATATAAACATCGTCGTATAAACCTGGAAAGTTATCGTACCACCAGGTAATGCTTCCTTCGTTCCATTCGATAGGAACATAATCCTGTACCATGGTGCCGTTGTACTTAAACTCGGTGGGACCGCCAAAACTACAACCGATGGTTTGTCCGGCCCATCCGCCCTTAATCTTGTCCAGCAACACCTCCTTCGAGAGTGTCACTTTCGCTGTACCCTTTTCCTGTGCAGGCGAACCGGAGCCGGAACATCCCGTCTCAATACTCAGCAAAGCTGTAAGGCAAACAGCCGATAATAATGTTTTCTTCATGCTATCTTAGATTTATTGTTTAGCAAAATACGTCTACTTCGTTTCTATAAGGTGCCGATGATTGGGCGCCTATCCGCGTCACCGAAATGGCTGCCGCTTTAGCTGCAAAACGCACAGCCTCTTTCAAAGAGCGTTCTTCGGATATAGCCACGGCCAATGCTCCGTTAAAAACGTCGCCTGCAGCAGTCGTATCAACGGCTTCCACTTTAAAGGACGCTACCTCTTGGGCAAGTCCGTCGGTATATACCAGCGCGCCCTTTGCCCCCAAGGTTATGATTACCTGATCCACTCCCATGTTGCTGATTACCCGAGCGGCTTCGGTAGCCGAAGCCATGTCGGTTATTTTTACACCCGAAATCATTTCGGCTTCTGTTTCGTTGGGCGTGATAATAGTGAGATTACGGAGCAATTCCTTACTTAATGCTTGTGCAGGTGCCGGATTCAGGATTACGGTTTTATGACTTTCGCAGGCCACCCGTGCAACGTACTCGACTGTTTCCATGGGGATCTCGAGCTGCATCAACACAATGTCTGCTTCTTCAATTCCTTTGAGTGCTGACATTAAGTCGGCAGGCTTCAGATTGGCGTTGGCACCCGATGCTACCACGATGCAATTCTCGGCTTGCGAATCGACAGTTATTAAAGCTACTCCCGAAGGATTTCTTGAATCAGAAAATATAAAAGAGGTATCAATACCCTCCTGTTCGAACAATTGCTGAGACTGGTGACCAAAAATATCGCTTCCTGTTTTGCATATAAAAGATACGCTGGCACCTAGCCTGGCTGCGGCAACTGCTTGATTCGCCCCCTTTCCTCCGGGATTCATAAAGAATGTTCCGCCCAAAATTGTTTCGCCCGGACGGGGCAAATGGTCTGCTTTAATAACCATATCGGTGTTGCTGCTGCCTACGACCAATATTTTGTGTAATTCTGGTAATTTTATGTCCATAGTACTAGATTAACTAAACAAATATAAATACTATTACGTGATTATCTCGATAGATGTGTCTTTATTTAAAGAAAGACTTTACAAACATAAAAAAATTATGTCAAACAAATTAATCATTTTATCGTAGTTCAGATAAATCCAAATTATATATATTTGTAGACATATCACCTTAAATTAATAGAATACAGTTTTATACGTATAAAATAAACCATCGTTATGAACAAACTAAACACACTCTATATTCTTATTAATTCATTGAGTAAGGCTGAAAAAAGATTTTTCAAGTTATATTCCGGACTGCATCAGGGAGATAAGGTTTACGTATTCTTATACGAACTTCTGGAGAAGAATACTCCCGCACAAGAAGTTTATTCCTTGTTTGTGGAAAAGTATAAAAATGAAAGCTTTGAAATGGCTGTAAAACATCTTTACAGGGTAATCTTATCCTGTCTGGTTCATTTACGGGACAAAGAAGATGTGCAAGATGAGATATTTAAACACATTTCCAAGGCAGCCATTCTCTTTGAGAGAGAACTTTACGACGAAGCTTTCCTGGAGTTGGACAGTGCAAAAAAACTGGCGGTTAAATTTGATAACGATCCACTGTTATTACTGATTCGACGCACCGACCTGAAATACAGAAGCAGTTTATGCTTCGAGAATATGAGCGAAAAGCAGCTGGTAAACAAACAAATGAAGATTAACGAAGTAACAAAATATAGCCGGAGCATAAACCTGCATCTTCAATTATACGATATACTTAAGCACCGTATCATCCATCAGGGGTATGCGCGTTCGGAAAAACAAAAGGATAATCTGAACGATTTGGTTTTAAGCGAACTAAGCCTCATTGCCAACAACACTTACAAAAGTTTTGAGGCAGAGAAACTACATCTTCACTTTCAGGCCTTATATTACTTGAATTCTGGGAATTATAAAGCCGCTATCCGTTATTACAGAGAATTAATCAATTTGTTTGATGAGAATAAAGACTTAATACAGAATCCGCCTATTTATTATCTGAGTGCCATAACCGGCATTCTGGATACCTTAAAAGCCATCCACTTATACGATGGAATGTCTTTCTTTACCGCAAAACTTGAAGAACTGGAACAGGGTCAGTACGCCACGGAGTTTATTTTTTCGGTTAAAACGCTTATCTTTCAATACAACCTGTCTTATTACATCAACACCGGCAATTTCGACGATGCCTTGAAATACATGGACAGCGACGGAAAGAGTTTGCTTACAAAGGCATCCCTTCTTGGGCTGGACGCTCAATTGAAACTCTACATGAGCTGTACAGTGCTGTATCTTTATCTGGGTAACCTGTCCGAAGCACGTGGTATAATGAAAAAGATTCTGGGATCGGGAAAGGTCTTTTATTCGCTTCCATCATTCAAGACTGCCAGGCTAATAAACCTGATGCTGCAAGCCGAACTTGGAAACTACGAATTAATCCAGAATGAGATCAATTCAATAAAACGGGCAATACACAGCGAAAAACAAGTCTTCACTACCGAAAAGATTGTTTTCCGCTTCACCTTAGCCTATCCTTTACCTGTGTACGAAAAGACAAGGATGCAACTATGGTCGCAATTCAAAAAAGCGTTTGCTGCAATCGAGAACGACAAATATGAACAAAACTTACTGCAAACATTCGATTTTCTCTCTTTTATTGAAAGCAAGCTTACCCGTATACCGCTTAAAGAAGTTCTGAAAGTAAAGGCAGAAAGAAAGTAGACCGGCACGTTTTACACCAGATAAGCAACTTCCATACCGCGAACAGAATCGTCTATTACCCCGTTGTTGTAAACCAACTGACCATTAACAAATGTTCGGTTAATCTTATGATGGAAGGTATATCCTTCGAAAGGAGACCAGCCGCATTTGTAAAGGATATTATCCTTGTCCACCGTCCAGTGAGCAGCCGGATCAACCAAAACCAAGTCGGCGTAATAACCCGGACGAATATACCCTCTGCGGTCTATTTTGAATAATTCAGCCGGCATATGAGCCATCTTTTCTACCACCTTTTCCACAGTAAAGCGACCCTGCTTTGCCAACTCTAACATCGCAACCACAGAATGCTGGACAAGCGGTCCGCCGGAAGCGGCTTTAAGGCAACTTCCTTCTTTCTCGGAAAGCAGATGCGGCGCATGGTCGGTTGCTACAATATCAATTTTGTTATTATTAACCGCTTCAATCAGCGCTTCGCGGTCGGCAAATGTTTTCACCGCGGGGTTCCACTTAATGCGGTTTCCGTATGCAGCATAATCGGCATCGGTAAACCAAAGGTGATGCACACAGACTTCGCCGGTAATCTGCTTTTCAGATAATGGGAGGCTGTTATCGAGCAATTCCATTTCTTTGGCTGTGGAAAGATGCAGTATATGCAAACGCGTATTCAATCTTTTCGCCAATGCCACTGCCTCGGCCGAAGAAGTATAACAAGCCTCTTCGTCACGTATTTTGCTATGGAACGAAATATCCAGATCCTCGCCGTAAAGAGATATATAATGCGCTTTGTTCCGGTTAATAACCTCTTCCTTTTCGGCGTGAATGGCAATCAGCATACCCGCTTCGCCGAAGATACGTTCCAGACTTTCGGGGTTATCAACCAACATATTGCCGGTAGATGAACCCAAAAACAATTTAAGACCCGGAATACGAGTCGGGTCCACTTTCCGGATCTCATCCAGATTATCATTTGTTCCACCGAAAAAGAACGAATAGTTGGCAGCCGATGTTTCAGCACCACGCTGTAGTTTCCATTCCAGATCAGCCAATGTGGTAGTCTGCGGATTGGTATTTGGCATATCCATAAAGGTAGTAACACCTCCGGCAACAGCCGCACGGCTTTCGCTGGCAATATTTCCCTTATGCGTAACACCTGGTTCGCGGAAATGAACCTGATCATCAATTGCTCCCGGAATCAACCATTTACCTGTAGCATCAAGCACCTGACCTCCTCCTAATGCTTCTGGAGGAACAGTTCCTTCGTAAATAGCGGCAATTTTATCTCCTTTAACCAGGACAGATCCTGTATATGAACGTCCTTCATTAATAATGAGGGCGTTTTTTATCAATAGCTGCTTCATAGCTTAATAATTTACTTTTAGCATTTACAATAAAATCAATCTCTTGAGTACAGGGATTGGAAAAGATAATAAGAAATTTTATTTCATCCTTTTTTGAGGATAATTATGAAAGAAACTCCACCATTTAAGTTGAAGTACGCCGAACAATGCTTCACCAAAGATAGAACCATTCATCTTGCTAACTCCCAGTTCGCGGTTGATAAAAATTATGGGAACCTCTACAACATTGAATCCGCATTTATAAGCGGTAAACTTCATTTCAATCTGGAAAGCATATCCCTTAAACTGAATACGGTCAAGATCGATTGTTTCCAATACTTCACGGCGGTAACACTTAAATCCGGCTGTGGTATCCTGTATATGCATACCGGTTACAAGTCTTACATAGACAGAAGCAAAGTACGACATGAGTACTCTTCCCAGAGGCCAGTTAACCACATTTACCCCGGTGCAATACCGCGAACCCACTGCTACATCTGCCCCATCTTCAGAGCAGGCTTTATACAGTTTTGGCAAGTCGTGGGGATTGTGACTAAAATCGGCATCCATTTCGAATATATATTCGTAGCCATGACTAAGCGACCATTTGAATCCCGTAATATAAGCGGTACCTAATCCCTGCTTTCCACTTCTTTCAATCATAAAAAGCCTGTTTGGAAATTCTTCTTGCAAAGTCTTAACTATCAGAGCTGTTCCATCGGGCGAACCATCTTCGATTACAAGTATATGAAACGTTTTTTCAAGATTAAAAACGGCGCGGATAATATTTTCAATATTCTCCTTTTCGTTATAAGTTGGAATAATCACTATGCTGTCGGACATACGCTCTATAATGTTGTACCTGTTTTTAAAGATCAAAGGTACATATTATAATTGAAAAGTGTACCTTTGTACAAATTATTTTGATTTGGAAGTACAAGAACTACTTACGATGTACAGTGCCCACCCCCAGGTCTCGGCACTCATTAAACTAATAGATGACAAGGCTTGTCGTAACCTTTTCCTGAAAGGATTAATCGGATCGGGTCCAGCCTTAACCATTGCTTCTCTTTTTTCAAAGAAAAGAGGCAGCTATGTGTGTGTATTAAATGACCAGGAAGAAGCTGGTTACTTTTATCACGATCTGATGCAGCTGACAGATAGTCCGGATGTATTTTTCTTCCCTTCGGCTTATCGTCGCGCCATTAAATATGGTCACCTCGATCCTGCCAACGAAATATTGCGGACCGAAGTACTTAGTCGTCTGCAGAATCCGGATTTGCCAACAATAATCGTTACATACCCGGATGCCCTGGCAGAAAAGGTTATTGCGCAAGCGGATCTGAGACAGAAAACACTGCAGATATCGGTTGGCGACAAGCTCGATAATATGTTCGTTTCCGATGTACTGGACGAATATGGTTTCGAGCAGGTTGACTATGTGTACGAACCGGGGCAGTATGCCATGCGTGGTAGTATTCTGGACGTATTCTCGTTCTCGCATGAATTCCCTTATCGTATAGACTTCTTTGGCAGCGAAGTGGAAACTATCCGCACATTCGAAGTTGAATCTCAGCTATCCAAAGCGCGGCTTGATCATATTGCCATTGTTCCGGAGATGAATAAAAGCGGGTTGATCAGCACATCGTTGCTGGAGTCGCTGGCCCCTCATACCTTGTTGGCATTCCAGGATCTGGAATGGTGTAAGGAACGAATTGGCAGTATATACGGAGAAGATCCTATAACGGGCGACGAGGAGGCTTTTGCCAATGCGCAGCAGATGCGAAACCGACTTGTTACTGATGCCGACTTTTTACGGTCTGCGCTTGATTTCCGCCGCATAAGTTTCGGAGCCAGAGCAGCCGGAGTACCCGATGCAACATTGACATTTTGTACGCGTCAGCAACCCATATATCACAAAAATTTCGATCTGGTAAGCAGCTCTTTTCAGTCTTATCTGGAAGAAGGGTACACCCTTTACATTCTTAGCGATGTGGAAAAGCAGGCAACACGTATCCGTATTATCTTTGAAGATCGGAAGGAATATATTCCTTTTACTTCGGTTAATAAAACCATCCATGGCGGTTTTGCGGACGAAACGCTTAAGGTGTGTCTTTTCACAGATCATCAGCTGTTCGACCGCTTTCATAAATTCAATCTAAAGAGTGAAAAGGCTCGTTCGGGCAAAATTACACTTTCGCTCAAGGAACTGAATCAGTTTACTACCGGCGATTATATCGTGCATATTGACCATGGTGTTGGTCAGTTCGGCGGACTGGTTCGTACCGAAGTTAACGGAAAACTGCAGGAGGCCATCAAGCTGATTTACCAGAACAACGATATTATTTTTGTAAGCATCCACTCCCTTCATAAACTCTCCAAATATAAAGGAAAAGAGAGTGGCGAACCACCTAAGCTGAATAAGCTGGGGACCGGCGCCTGGGAAAAGATGAAGGAGAAGACTAAAAAGAAGGTAAAGGACATAGCCCGCGACCTTATTCTGCTCTACTCCAAACGCAAAGATGAAAAAGGATTTGCCTACTCTCCGGACAGCTTTATGCAGCATGAGCTGGAAGCCAGCTTTATCTACGAGGATACTCCCGACCAGATGAAGGCTACTTCCGAAGTGAAGGAAGATATGGAGCGTCCGCTTCCTATGGACCGCCTTATCTGTGGCGACGTAGGATTCGGAAAAACCGAAATAGCTATCCGTGCTGCTTTCAAGGCGGTTAGCGACAACAAACAGGTTGCCCTGCTTGTACCTACAACGGTACTGGCTTTTCAACATTACAATACCTTCAGAGAGCGCTTAAAAGATTTCCCCTGCAAGATCGACTATATCAGCCGCGCGCGTACTTCCGCTCAGATAAAGGAGACGCTCAGTAAAATAAAAGAAGGTGAAGTAAATATTCTTATTGGTACGCATCGCATTGTAAGCAAAGATGTAAAATTCAAGGATTTGGGATTACTTATCATTGACGAAGAGCAGAAGTTTGGTGTTACTGTGAAGGAAAAGCTTAAACAGCTAAAGGTAAACGTGGATACGTTAACCATGACGGCAACACCTATCCCCCGTACGTTGCAATTTTCGCTGATGGGTGCACGCGATCTTTCCAATATCAACACACCTCCGCCCAACCGTTATCCGGTGCAGACTGAGGTGCATCGCTTTAATGAAGACATTATCCGCGAGGCTATTAATTTTGAAATGAGCCGCAACGGTCAAGTATATTTTATCAATAACCGTATTCAGAACATTTACGAGATAGAAGCGCTAATCCGTCGCGAAGTACCCGATGCCCGTATTTGCGTGGGACACGGACAGATGGAGCCTGAGAAACTGGAAAAGATTATCCTGGACTTCGAAAATTACGAGTACGATGTCCTTATTGCAACCAGCATTGTAGAGAACGGTATTGATGTATCCAACGCCAATACGATCCTTATTAACAATGCACAGCAATTCGGATTATCCGACTTGCATCAGCTGCGTGGACGTGTTGGCAGAAGCAACCGCAAAGCATTTTGTTACCTGCTCGCTCCTCCACTTAGTTCGTTAACGCAGGAAGCTCGCCGGAGATTACAAGCCATCGAGAACTTTTCGGAACTTGGCAGCGGTATTCATATTGCCATGCAGGACCTTGATATACGGGGTGCCGGGAATATGCTGGGAGCCGAACAGAGCGGATTCATAGCCGACCTTGGTTACGAAACCTACCAGAAGATTTTGGAAGAAGCTGTTCAGGAATTGAAAACGGAAGAGTTTGCCGGCTTGTACAACGATGCGGAGGAAGGGAAACGTGACAGCGGAACAGATTACGTACGGGAAACCTATATAGAAAGCGACTTGGAGTTAATGTTCTCACCCACTTACATTCCCAGCGATTCGGAACGGGTTTCATTGTATCGCGAACTGGATAGTATGGAAGAAGAACGTGAAATTCAGGCATTCGCAGATAGGTTGATGGACCGCTTTGGTAAGGTTCCGCCCGAAGGCAGGGAGCTTATCCGTATCGTACGTCTCCGCCGTATGGCTAAACACCTGGGAATGGAGAAGGTAGTGCTTAAAAAGGGGCAAATGAGTCTCTTTCTGGTGTCCAATCCGGAAAGCCCCTATTACCAGAGCGATGCCTTCGACCGGCTGCTTCACTTCGTTCAGAAACATCCGCGGGCATGCAACTTGCGCGATCATAATGGCAAACGTAGTATTGTTATCAAAAACGTACCTACAGTAGAAACGGCCTGTGCCTATTTGGAGGAGATGTGAACTTTTTAAGAGGTTAATCCCTGTTTTCGGAACATAAGTAAAAGCATTTGTTACTCGCCTATATCGTTATAAGGTGATTTTTATGTAAGTTTGTACTTCGAAAATTATTGACCACTAGTAAATGAAGAAGACATTGATAGACCTATTCGAAGAATCCGTAAACCGGTATCCTTCGAATCCTTTTCTTTGGGAAAAAACAAACGGGCAGTTCCAACCTGCTTCCTATACGGAAGTTCGTAATCAGGTGTACACCTTAGGGGCTGGACTCCAATCGCTTGGTGTTCGTAAAGGTGATAACATGGCCCTTCTTTCGGAAGGGCGCAATGCCTGGATCATTGGCGAACTTGCCATGTTTTACGCAGGTGCCTGCAATGTACCGTTGTCGGTCAAGCTTGAAGAAAGCAACGATCTGCTTTTCCGTCTCACTCATGCTGAAGTAAAGTTCATTATGGTATCCGGAAACCAACTCAAGAAGATTCGTTCCATTATAAACCAATTACCTTTAGTAGAAAAAGTAATTGTTTTTGATGAACAAACCAATTGGGAAGAAAAGGAAATACCTCTATCCAAAGTACAGGAAATGGGCAAAATCTGGCTTGAGACCCATTCGACAGACGAATTTTTGTCGGTCGGACGATCCCTTGCCAACGACGATTACGCAACCATCACCTATACATCGGGGACCACGGCAGACCCCAAGGGTGTGATCCTTACTCATCGCAATTATACAGCCAACGTGAGTCAATCTTTAACCTTGGTTAAAATAGACGAAACATGGCGTACGCTGATTATTCTACCCCTCGACCATTGCTTTGCACACGTGGTTGGCTTCTTTATTTTTATGAGTGTGGGGGCTTCTGTAGCTACCGTGCAAGTAGGACGTACCGGTATGGAAACCCTCAAAAACATACCGCTTAACATAAAAGAATTTAAACCTCATCTTATTCTAAGCGTTCCCGCCCTTGCTAAAAGCTTCCGTAAAAATATAGAACAAGGTATTCGGGCAAAGGGGAAGATGGCTACATGGCTTTTCAATAAAGGGCTAAGTGTGGCATATATTTACAATGGCGACGGACACAACAAAGGCGATGGATGGCGTTGTTTGCTTAAGCCTCTTGTAAGTCTGTTTGATTCTGTTCTGTTTTCTAAAGTACGCCTCAACTTCGGCGGAGCACTCAAATTCTTTGTCGGTGGAGGTGCTTTGCTTGACAAAGACCTGCAAAAATTTTATTATGCACTGGGAATACCCATGTATCAGGGATACGGACTGAGCGAAGCAACTCCTGTTATATCATCCAACGTGCCGCCTAAACACACCTTCGGGAGTAGTGGTGTGCTGGTACAACCGCTGGATCTGAAAATATGCGACAATGAAGGTCGCGAACTTCCGGTCGGTCAGCAAGGCGAAATTGTAATACGAGGCGAAAACGTAATGGCCGGTTACTGGAAGAATCCCGTAAGCACTGCCGAAACCATTCGAAACGGATGGTTGTATACGGGCGACCTGGGTTACATGGGAAGCAACGGATTCCTTTACGTAATGGGACGTTTCAAAAGTCTTCTTATCGGAAGCGATGGAGAGAAGTACAGTCCCGAAGGCATCGAAGAAGCAATTGTCGAACATTCAAGCTGTATTGATCAGCTGATGCTTTATAACAATCAGAATCCTTACACGGTAGCCCTTGTTGTTCCAAATAAGGAGCGGTTAAATGTTAAGTTGAAACGAATGCATCTGGATTTATCCTCTGATAAAGGGAAAGAAGCAGCAATTAAACTAATTCAGGAACAAATAGGTCGTTTCAAAGCGGGAGGTGTACATGCGGCATTATTTCCCGATCGCTGGCTTCCCACCACCTTTGCCATACTGCCCGAACCTTTTTCGGAGCAGAATCAGATGATAAACAGTACCATGAAGATGGTGCGTGGCAAAATTGAAAAGACATATGCCGGACGAATCGAAGCTCTTTATACATCCGAAGGAAAAGATCCGGTAAATACGCTTAATAAGGAAAGTCTGTAAGACTACTATTTATATCACTAATATATAACAAATTATGAGTTACAAGAACGTATTAACAACATTAGTGCTTACCGGGGCGGTCTTATCAGGCGGTTCGGGATTGGCTGCACAGGGTGTGGTTAAGCAGGAGATTAACAAGAACTGGACATTCAAACAAGTACGGGGAAACAACTGGTACCAGGCTTCTGTTCCGGGTGTTGTTCACACCGACCTGATTGATAACAAAATCATCGAAGATCCATACTTCCGTCTCAATGAACGTGGTGTTCAGTGGGTCGACAAAGAAGATTGGGAATACAAAGCTCCGCTTGTGGTTAGTTCCGATATTTTTAGCAAAGACAATATCGAACTTGACTTTAAAGGATTGGATACCTATGCGGATGTTTACCTGAACGATTCGCTGATCCTGAAAGCTAATAACATGTTCCGCGAGTGGACAGTAAACGTTAAGCCGTTGCTTAAAAAGGATGGCAACGAGTTGCGTATCTATTTCCATTCTCCACTCAAAATTGATATTCCTAAATGGGATGCCCTCGATTATCAAAACGAAGCTGGAAATGATCAGTCCGAAAACGGTGGTGTGTTCAACAAAAAAGTGAGCGTATTTGCCCGTAAAGCGGGTTATCATTATGGCTGGGACTGGGGACCTCGATTGGTTACAAGTGGAATCTGGCGTCCGGTTTACCTGATGGGTTGGAACGATGCGCGCATCGAAAGCGTACAGTATATCCAACAGAGTGTAACCGCTAAACAGGCGCTGATCAAAGCACGGGTTGAAGTGATTGCCGACAAATCTGGCGAAGCTACAGTTACTATTTCTGCCGAAGGTGTAGGAAGAGGCTGGACCAAAAAAGCCAACGTGAAGAAGGGCGTGAACATTATTGAAACAGACCTAACTGTTACCAACCCCAAGCTGTGGTGGAGCAACGGATTGGGTGAAGCTCATTTGTATCCGTTCAAGGCAGAGGTTGCTATGAATGGTAAAGTGGCCGATATGCAGAAAGACAACCTGGGACTTCGTTCCTTGAAAGTGGTGTACGAAAAGGATGCCGAAGGTCATACTTTCCACTTCGAACTGAACGGACACAAGGTGTTTATGAAGGGTGCCAACTACATTCCTCAAGATAATTTCTTACCTCGTGTAACAGCCGAGAAATACGAAAAGACTATTCTGGATGCGGTTAACGCCAATATGAACATGCTTCGTGTATGGGGAGGTGGTACTTACGAGAACGATATCTTCTACGATCTTTGCGACAAGTACGGTATTCTGGTATGGCAAGACTTTATGTTTGCATGCAGCACTTATCCGGGCGAAGGCGAGCTATTGGATAATATCCGCGAAGAAGCCATTGATAATGTAAAACGTTTACGCAATCACCCTTCTATTGCTATCTGGTGTGGCAATAACGAAAACCAAACTGCATGGTTTGGATGGGGATGGGTAAAGCAATACACTAAATTAGGTGTGGCAGATAAAATCTGGAAGCAGTTTAAAAATATCTATTTCGATGTGCTGCCCAAGGTAGTAGAGACCTACGACCCAACCACTTTTTACTGGCCATCTTCTCCTTATGCAGGTAATCCTGAAGGAAATGCCGACGAGGCCAACGGTGATGCTCATTATTGGGGTGTATGGCATGGTAAAGACTCCATTGCCAACTACAACGTAAAGCGTGCCCGTTTCTTCAGCGAATATGGCTTCCAGTCGTTTCCTGAATTTGAATCGGTAAAGAAGTACGCTCCCGAAAAACGCGATTGGGATATCTTCTCTGAAGTAATGATGGCCCATCAACGCGGAGGAAGTCATGCCAACAGCTTGATTCAATGGTATCTGTTAAACGAATACAGCAAACCTAAAGACTTCCCTAATTTCCTTTATATGGGTCAGCTTCTGCAAGGAGATGCCATAAAGACAGCTATTGAGGCACACCGCCGCGACATGCCTTATTGTATGGGGACTTTGTTCTGGCAACACAACGACTGCTGGCCGGTAGCTTCCTGGTCGAGCCGCGATTTTTACGGTCGCTGGAAAGCTCAGCATTACTTCAGCAAGAAAGCCTTCAAAGACATTCTGGTTTCTCCTATTATTAAAGGAAATAGCCTCGACGTTTATGTAGTATCAGATCGTCTGAAAGTTACGAAAGGCAAGCTCGATATCCGTGTTATGGATTTGAAAGGTAACGTTGTATTCGAAATGGATAAGCAGATTACCCTTCCCGCCAACACCAGCAAAGTACAATACGCAGGTGCCCTGGATAAAATCCTGAAAGGTCGTGCTAAGAACGAAGTAGTTGTAAATGCCAAATTCATCGAAAGCAAGGGTGAAACATACTACAACAATTATTACCTTACTCGCTTCAAGGAAATCGATTTCCCCAAAGCAAACATTAAACTGAGCAGTACTTCAGCCAAAGACGGCTACGATGTAACTGTACAGAGTGATGTAGTTGCGCGCGGCGTATTCCTAAGCATCGAAGGTATTGAGAACTTCTTCTCAGACAACTATTTTGATGTGCTTCCCGGAGAACCGGTTACCATCCATGTAACTACCTCATTGGATAAGGCTACATTCGACAAACAGCTAAAATCAGAAAGCATCAGCGACGCTTATTGATATTTCTCTACATGAATAGAAAAGAGGATGTCCCCAAAAGGATATCCTCTTTTACTTTTTAATTAGCACATTACTTCATACTACTTTGCACTTTCATTCATATAACTTTGGCGAATCAAAGTTATATGAATGAAAGTGCAAAGTTATATGAATCTATGATTTGGTTGTTATGACTCTTTTCATACTTTTTATACATTATTTTTTTTGTGATTCTTTATCATCTTAGAAAATGATTTCTCATATTTCCGTTTCTCTTGCACTGAAGCGGTATAATGCCATGCCTCCCTGCGAAGTTTTAGATAGCTTTCATATACGCCTCGGTCTATTTCTCCCTTTTCTACAGCTTCAATTACAACACATCCTTTTTCGTTGATATGCCGGCAGTCCTTAAATCGGCATTGACCATCATAATCCGAAATATTTAAAATTTCTGACAAGTTATTAGTATTGTCGTTAGTAACACCAAACAACTTTATTCCCGGAGTATCAATTAACACCCCGGAATCAGGCATTAGCACCATCTCTCTTCGTGTAGATGTATGTTTCCCTTTCCCTGTTGATTCGCTTATAGCACCTGTTTGCAGAATTTGTTGTCCGCAAAGGGCATTGATTAATGTACTTTTTCCAACACCCGAAGAGCCTGCAAATACGATTGTTTCTCCGGGAGTAATAATTTCCCGAAGTTTGACAATGCTTTCCAGTGATTCTGTACTTGTATAGAAAACAGGCATTTTGCAGGAAATATGTTTCAGGGCCTTTTCTGTTTCTTCCTTGTCGAACCCTAAATCTGTTTTTGTCAATACCAATACCGGCTGAATACCTTCGTCTGCTGTCTGTAACACAAAACGCTCAATGCGGCGTACATTAAAGTTATCATCCAGACTCTGTACGATAAAAGCCTTATCTATGAACGAGGCAATGGCTTGTCTTTCAGAGACAGTACCGCTTTTGAGACGGTAAAGAGCTTTTTGTCTGGGCAACATATCAATAATAATACCTTTGTCCGCATCAATGGGTTGAAAGATAACCCAATCACCCGTACATGGATACTCAGAAGATTCCTTTCCATAAAGCATATTGCCGGTTAGCTCGCAAGTAAAAAAGCCGGATTCGGCAACTACTTCATAGCAAGTTCTATGAGTAACTGTAACCCGACCATGCGTGAAATTTTTGTAAGTTGAATTTTGTTTTTGTCGGAACAATTCTTCACTCCAACCATATAATTGTAAATTTTCGTTACTCATGATGTTTTAATTTAATTGGCATGAAATAGGGATAAAATACCCTATCGAATACCAGATTTTGTTAAGATATATACGTGAAAATAACTCCGGCAAACATATGCCTGAGTTTATTTAGGGGATAACCTTGACAGAATGCCAAAGGTTATTTACTTCACAAAGTCCTTCTTAAAATTAAACATCCAACGTTTTTTTAGTGAGAGCAAAGATAATATATTTTCTAATTCATATTATTTACTCTCTTACCAATTATTTGTATTTAACATAAATAATTATTCTGCAACTAGTTGACTGCAAATAAGTCTGTTATCCACACAAGAAAAACAAGCAGGGATACTATTATGATAGCAATCAGTATAATTATTAATAGGGAGTAAATATACATTAGTACCGTATGTTTTACGGTTGATCCTATCTTCTCTCTGAATAGTTGCGCATAAATCAATACGGAAAAAAGAAAATCTAACCACCATGGGGTTCCTTCACTTGCATCTCGTGTAAAGCATAAAAGTACGATCGAGACAATTAATAGCTGACTCGCCGCATAGGTACGAACAAAAAGGAGTTCTACTAAATTATAATGCTTGTTGTAAGTACGCTTACGAAATGCCCAGTGCGTAGCTAAAGCAAAGATTGGCAATGTGCATGCTATTTCCAGAGCCTTATTGCTGGAAAATAAATTCTTTACTACACCAATTACAGACTGGACGAACGGAGAATCCTGAAACCATTGAAATAAATTGTGATCATTAAATTCAAGCAACGTTTCTTTATCTATTATCGGTTCGTTGCTTTGCGGTGTAACAGGATCAATGGCCTGTCCCAGTAACACATAAATTGCACCCAGAACAAAAAGCATCTGGAGGGGACGGAAGTAAATAACCCGTCGGCCTCCAATATAGTCACTTATCATATATCCGGGACGGACAAAAAGCTCTCTGATAGTAAAAAAGAAGCCGCTGTCAATATTAGTAAGACCTCCGAAGAAGTTCTTAATCACAGATTTATACGTAAAACGAGGAGTATCCTTACTTTGTCCACAATTGCTGCAATAAAAACCTTCAAACTCCATATTACAGTTTGTACAGATATATTTATCCGAATCAGTGTATATGGGTACAACTTTACCCTGAAGTTGCTTCCTGTTAATAAGGCGCATGTACGCTTTAGGATGGTAAATTTTCATACTCTTTATTATTGTCTAATTTGATGCAAAAGTAATTAATATCTGTTTAATCATGCTATTTCATCCATTATTTCCTTGCAAATTATGGCCCTAAAATTGCACCAAATTTTGTAATGGAATATTAAAAAAAGAATCTGTCTTAAACCTTTAAGCCTGATTCATATCAAAGGAATATAAATCATTTATATTTTTCATTATGAGGCATATAATTTTATCATTCGCAATGCTTTCGGTGATATCACTTACAGCATTTGCAGGTCCGCAAGACAAAGGACAACAACGCAAAGGAAAGTTTGAAATTCCAAAGGAATTGAATTTAAGTGCCGACCAGCAAAAGAAGCTGGAGTCACTGAATAAAGAATTCAAATCCAAAATGGATGAAATGATGAAGAGCCTTGACCAACTAAAAGGGAAGCAAGGTGAGTTGAAAGGTCTGGCAGATGAGCATCAGAAAGCAATTAAAGAGTTGCTTACTCCCGAACAGATTGAAAAATGGAAAGAAATGATGCCTAAGTTTGGACAGATGCGTCAATTTGATGCACGCGGCGAAAAAGAAGGCTTTGTTCCCGGCGACAGTACCATGAGACATGGTATGCGAGATGGCTCCGGCCCCCACAAAGGTAAAATGGGATCCAAAAAGGGACATGAAATGTTCCGTGGAGACAATAAAGACTTTGGTCCATCAGATAAAGGGATGTTTCGCGAAGGCAAAAGAAACAAGTTTGAAGGGTTGAATCTTTCGGACAAACAGAAAGAAGCCATGAAAGAGCTGAAAGAAAAATTCAGTGCCGAAAAGAAGGTGATGCAGGAAAAACATCGTGCTGAGATGGAAAAGATCCTTACTCCCGAACAACGAGCTCTCTTGAAAGAAAGACAGGATAAATTCAAGGCGGAAGGCAAGCTTGCTCCTAAGGACAATCAGGATGTAAACAAAGAAGAAAAGACTAAGTAAAAAGGCAACTGGATTTGTTTAGGTTTAGGTTAATTAAAAACCCCGGTGATTTCTATCAAAGAAACTCACCGGGGTTTTATTGTAAAGATTATGCTTAATTACAATGGATATTCGTCAAATGCGTAAAGAACCGTACTTAGGTAACGCTCGCCTGTATCAGGAAGAAGAGTAACAATTACCTTCCCTTTGTTTTCAGGACGCTTTGCCAGTTCTGCTGCAGCCCAGGCTGCAGCTCCCGAAGAGATACCAACCAGCAAACCTTCTTTCTGTGCAAGTTCGCGGCTTGTTTTAATGGCTGCGTCGTTAGATACAGTTATAATTTCGTCTACAACTTCGGCATTATATGTTTTGGGAATAAATCCTGCACCAATTCCCTGGATTTTATGTGGTGAAGGTGATCCTCCGGATAATACAGGAGAATCTGCCGGTTCTACGGCTACTATTTTAACCGTAGGATTGTGAGCTTTAAGCGATTCTCCCACTCCACTAACGGTTCCACCCGTACCAACGCCTGCTACAAAAATATCTACTTTTCCGTCTGTATCGCGCCAGATTTCTTCTCCGGTGGTTTTTCTATGGATTTCCGGATTAGCCGGATTTTCAAATTGCTGCAAAATAACAGAACCTTCTATTTCCGCATTAATCTCACTTGCTTTTTCAATAGCAGCTTTCATTCCTCCTGAACCCGGAGTAAGTACGAGCTCTGCACCTAAAGCTTTAAGCAACGCACGGCGTTCAAGACTCATGGTTTCGGGCATAGTAAGCACAAGCTTATAACCTTTCACGGCAGAAACAAAGGCTAGTCCAACTCCTGTATTGCCACTGGTAGGTTCGATAATAGTTGCTCCTGGCTTAAGTATACCTTTTGCTTCGGCGTCTTCGACCATCGCCAATGCAATACGTTCCTTTACACAACCTACCGGATTAAAAGATTCAAGTTTTGCAATAACAGTAGCTTCCAATCCCTTACTCGCATTAAATGCAGAGAGTTCCAATAACGGGGTATTCCCAATGAGGTCTGTTAATTTTTTAGCGATCTTTGCCATATGTTTATCTTTTTAATTGTTGTTCTTATTATCTATGGCAAAGTTCGGTTATATTAAGCAACTCTACAATACCATAGATATGGTATATTTCAATAAGTCAGCCATTCTTTTACTTTTTAACACCCAATAGTTCGCGCGCATTGGCCACAGAAGCATCGGTAAGTGCGGCACCACTTAGCATTCGGGCAATCTCTGTAATACGCTCTTCGGTATCCATTTGTTTTATTTGGGTAAGCGTACGTTCTTTCTCTTCGTGTTTGTAAACATAGTAATGAGCATTCCCTTTGGAGGCGATCTGAGGTAAATGAGTGATGGCTATTACCTGCATCTTAGTTCCCAGTTCGTGCATGATATCTCCCATTTTATCAGCAATATCGCCAGATACTCCGGTATCCACTTCGTCGAATATAATAGACGGAAGTGCTGTAGCCCCGGCAATCATTGCCTTGATGCAAAGCATAAGTCGTGATATTTCACCACCCGATGCCGTATTGGCAACTGGTTGAAGTTCGCCGCTCTTGTTTGCCGAAAACATAAAACATATCTCGTCGGCACCATCACTATCGGGAACCGTTTTATTCTTAAAGTCGACCGTAAAGCGTGTGTTGGGCATACCCAGCGGAGCAATCATCTCCACCAGCTGCTTCGAAAGTCCTGCCGATGCCACCTTACGTTGTTCGCTAATTACTGCAGCTTGTTGCATAAGCTCTTTGTAGGTAGCATCTACCTGTCCTTTCAATGCTTCAATCTGCTCGTCGTACGAATCTATTTCTTGTAACTGATCTGAATAATTCTTCTGCAGAGCAAGCAACTCCGCCACCGTATTCAGGTGATGCTTTTGCTGAAGCGAGTAAATCGTATTGAGTCTCTCTTCCACCCACTCCATACGTTCAGGGTTGAATTCCACATCCTCCTTTAGTGTGTCTGTTTCGGAAGCCAGGTCCTTCATATCAATATAAGCAGAACGCAGACGCTCTGCCATCTCTTTTGCCTGCGGGTAATAGCGTTCGAGCGATGTGGCAGTCGACAAGGCTTCTTTAATCTGATGCAAACCGCCTTGATTATCTCCGTTAAGCAGTTCGGTTATTTTAAATAAAGCTCCTTTAATCTCTTCGGCGTGCGACAACGTTTCCTGTTCCTGTTCCAATTGGTCCTGTTCTCCCTCCTCCAGACGGGCTTCTTCGAGTTGTTCCAATTGAAAACGGATATAATCTTCTTCCTGACGGTTCTGTCGGGATTTTTCTGTTAATTCCTTGAGATCTCTCTTCAACGATTGGTATCGGCTGAATTCCTTGCGGTAAAGAATCAGCAATATTTCATTGTCGGCCAGCACATCTACTACATTTAGCTGAAAGAGGCTGTCTCCCAACAACAGGTTCTGGTGCTGAGAATGGATATCGATCAGGCGCGTACCCAGACTTCTTAGAACATTCAACCCCACAGGTGAATCATTCACAAAAGCACGGGATTTGCCCGAAGCAAACAGCTCCCGGCGAAGTATGCAATGACGGGCATCGTATTCGAGATCGTTTTCTATAAAAAAGGGCTCAAGCTGGTACAATGAGATATCGAATGTGGCTTCAATCACACATTTATCGGCCTCTTTTTTAATACTTTTTCCATCGGCCCGTTGCCCTAATACAAGAGATAACGCACCAAGAATAATTGATTTTCCAGCTCCGGTTTCTCCGGTTATAACCGAAAAACCATCTGCAAAGTCTATGTCGAGACTGTCTATCAGGACATAGTTCTGTATGAATAAGGATTTAAGCATAGTGCATCACTTTTTCAAAGGTTCCAGACGCGTTGTTTGCGTAGGGAAGATTGTAGACAATAGTTTATATCCCTCTTGTTTTTCTGTTTGGTTAGCTTTGCTGTAAACGCTTACCACTTCGTCTAACTTACTATCAGAGAAGAGTTGCATCAATACGGAACCGGGACGAGCCGTCTGTATCTCTTTCAATGCAGGCAGCGTTTCGATAAGGGTTGTTCGTCCGCGGTCGGGATTGGCAGCCATCTCATCCAGACCTTTGCGGTGGTAAGTATACCACATCTCGCGGAAAACAGCCGACGTATTATCAGTCAGCGCCGTAGCCAGCGCATGACGGTTACGGTTGCTGTCGAAAGCCTTCCATCCTGTCCACTCCATTTCCGACTGAGCCAAAGTTACAACCTGCATCGCCTGTTGTATAAAAGAACTCCCTCCCGTCTGAGCAAAACTATCAAAATCGAGCCCCAGAATTACATAGATATAGAATACAACCGAAGCAGTAAGGTTGTTTTGCAGGGTGTTCTGCGTATATTCAAGCGGCTCGAATTCAGTATAGTCGAAATCGAGCTGCGTATCCCTGAAGTTAAACAAGGTTGTAGAATAGCTGGAGTTATATACCGGACGACGGGCCTGAATCTGCAATTCTCCTTTGAAACTCGATTCGGTTGGCATTTCGTTTATGATAAGGGTAAAAGAACAGTCTATCCGTTCGTTCACGGCAAAAGTCGCATCCGTCCATTTCCGGTTATTGATAAACTCGGTTAAGGCCGTTTGCAACGTAGTGAACACTTGCTTGTTGGTACCCTGAACCTTATCACTGTTAATAGTGACGCGCGCGTTCAGTTCCTGCGACTTTGCAGAGAAAGTCAACAACAGACAAATAAACAGATACAACAATTTCTTTATTATCACCTTATTCTTTTATTAGGCTTGCCAGTTTTTCAACAATATCGTTGGCTACTTCATTTTTCGGCTTCATCTGATAAGCTGTAAGCACTCCATTTGCCTCGAGAATAGAGATCTTGTTGGTATCGCAGCGAAAACCTGCTCCCTTATCCCGCAACGAATTAAGTACGATAAAATCTAAGTTCTTTCGTTTTAGCTTATCTGTTGCATGGGCTACTTCATCGCTTGTTTCAAGAGCAAATCCTACCAACCGCTGACCAGGTTGCTTCATTTTACCTAACGTCGCCGCAATATCCGGGTTGGGAACCAAATGCATGGTCATCTCGCCGGTGCTTTCTCTTTTTATTTTCTCTTCGGCCTGGACTTCGGGGCGGTAATCAGCTACTGCCGCACATAAAATTGCTGCATCCGATTCCGGGAAAGCTTTTACAGCAGCCTGATACATCTCTTCGGCCGACTCCACATCTATCCTTCTGATACCTTCGTGGGTAGTAGTAAGAGAAACCGGACCCGCTATCAGGGTAACTAAAGCCCCCTGGGCTGCACAGGCTTCCGCCAGGGCAAAACCCATCTTACCGGAAGAGTAATTACCAATAAAACGTACGGGATCTATCTTTTCATATGTCGGACCCGCAGTAATCACAATCTTTTTTTTCGACAAACTGCCAAGGCCATCAAAGAAACGATCCAAAACAGCAATAATGGCATCGGGCTCTTCCATTCTTCCCTTACCAACAAGGTGACTGGCAAGTTCGCCTTCACCCGGTTCGATGATGTGATTGCCATACGAACGCAGCTTCTCGATGTTCTCCTGAGTCGACGGATGAGCAAACATATCAAGGTCCATTGCCGGAGCAATAAACACCGGAGCTTTGCAGGAGAGATAGGTTGTAATAAGCATATTATCAGCAATACCATTTGCCATCTTACCAATGGTAGAAGCTGTTGCCGGAGCAATGAGCATGGCATCTGCCCATAAACCTAAATCAACATGACTGTTCCACGATCCGTCGCGGTTAGAGAAAAATTCGCTGATTACGGGATTGCTGCTCAGCGCCGACAGCGTTATCGGAGTGATAAATTCTTTGCCTGAAGGTGTAATAACCACCTGTACTTCGGCGCCCTTCTTTACCAGTCCACGGATAATGTATGCCGCTTTGTAAGCAGCGATACTTCCGGTTATTCCCAATATAATTTTTTTTCCTTTAAGCATGTTTCCAATTATAAACGTAAAGCTACTATCCTGAAGTTTATTTTACTTTGAATTAAAATTTCTCAATTTAATCTCGGTAAGCACCTTCTTAGTATTTAAAGGAAAATCGCCCTGCATCATCCAACCATAATATCCCTGGTCGTTCTTCAGTACATCTTCCACACGATGACCTTTATACTTTCCAAAGTTAAATACTTCTTCGCCTTTATCGTTGTACACCATACGTCCGGCAAAATCGACATTGCTGTTGAAGCTTGAATATTCAGAAAGAAACTTTACATCGTTTACCAACTCCGGATAACGGTCCAGCTGAGCCTTCAATACCTCGTATGTTGCATAGGTATCCGCTTCGGCCGAATGGGCATTTTCAAGACTTTTGTCGCAATAAAACTTATAGGCAGCCGAAAGGGTACGTTGCTCCATCTTATGAAAAATGGTTTGCACATCCACGAACTTCCGCTTGTTTAGGTCAATATCCACCCCTGCGCGAAGGAACTCTTCCACCAGCAAAGGAATATCAAAACGGTTAGAATTGAATCCAGCCAGGTCGCATCCCTCAATCTGATTAGCCAACGATTTGGCTACTTCCTTAAACGTAGGGCAATCCTTTACATCCTCGTCGGTAATGCCATGTATGGCAGTCGATTCGGGAGGAATAGGCATCTCAGGATTAATCCGGCGTGTCTTTGTTTCCTCTTTCCCGTTAGGAAAAACCTTTACATACGAAATTTCAACGATACGGTCTTTTACTATGTTTATCCCTGTTGTTTCCAAATCGAAGAAAACCAGCGGATTCTTTAAGTTTAATTGCATTATTTAGTTGTTAGTCATTTAACATCATTGGCATGAGCAACATCAGAAGATCTTCATTTTCTTCGTTCTCTACAGGAATAATTAACCCTGCACGTGAAGGATCTGCCAATTCTACCACCACCTCTGCCGAAGCTATATTGTTCAAAATTTCGATCAGGTAAGTTGCTTTAAAACCAATACTTAAATCCACACCCGTAAACTGGCAAGGAATAGTTTCTTCTGCAGCTGTAGAGAAATCGATGTCCTGCGCAGATACCTTCATCTGACTTCCTTTAAGCTGAAGCTTAACCAAGCTGCTTGCTGGATTAGAGAATACAGATACACGCTTCAGCGCGTTAAGGAAAGACAAACGGTCGATAATTACCTTATGCGGATTATTTTGAGGAATCACGCTGTTGTAATTTGGGAAGCGTCCTTCAATAAGGCGGCAAACCATCTCAAAATTAGTACAGTTGATATAGGCATTATTTTCATCAAACTTAATGGTAACCATCTCAGTTTCTTTAGCTAAGACAGCTTTAAGTAAGTTTGCAGGTTTTTTGGGAAGAATGAACGATGCTTTCTCTGTAGCATGAACCGAAAGATTGCGCAGGCGAACCAACTTATGACCGTCTGATGCCACAAAGGTAAGATCGTCCTGATGGATATCGAAATAGATACCGTTCATAACCGGGCGAAGTTCATCATCGGCTGTTGCAAAAATAGAACGACTTATACCGTTCAGCAAGGTCTGCGCCTCCAATGCAATAGATACTACATTTTCGTTCAGCGGCTTCTGCTGTGGATACGTATCACCTTTCTGTCCGATGAAGTTGTATTTTCCATTTTGGAAATGAATAAATATCTCCAGATTCTCATCATTGATATCGAACGTAAGCGGTTGTTCAGGAAGTTCTTTCAGAGGCTCCAAAAGAATCTTGGCAGATACGGCAAATACTCCACTACCCTCAGCATTCATTACATCGACAGAAGTAACCAACCGGGTTTCCGAATCGGAAGCTGTCATCGTTAATTTAGTTCCTTCCAGGTTAAACAGGAAGCTGTCCAGTATAGGCAAAGAATTTTTAGACGCAATTACTTTGCTTATAGACTGCAGGCGGGATAATAGCGCAGTACTTGATACATCGAATCTCATAGCTCTTTATTTATTTATCTGTTATTATTAGTCGAAATCTACAACAGAGCAAAATTAAGAAAATATTCCGTTTCAAGCGTATGGAATTCTATCTAAAGTTGAATAAAATAAAAAAGGATGTTCTTTTTGGGAACATCCTTTTTTGTATGCGTTTATGTGCAATTATTTTGCGAAATACTCTTTTACAGCTTCGTTAGGAACCATTTCTTCCTGGAAGGTATAAGCACCTGTTTTAGGAGACTTTACCATCTTGATTACTTTTGAGTAAGTACGACCGTCGCCTTTTTTAAACGCTGCTACTACTTTTTTTGCCATTGTTTAAATCTCCTATTACTTAATTTCTTTATGAACTGTCATCTTCTTCAAGATTGGGTTGTATTTCTTCAACTCAATTCTTGCAGTTGTATTCTTTCTGTTCTTCGTAGTGATATATCTAGAAGTACCGGGCATACCGCTTTCTTTGTGTTCGGTACATTCAAGGATAACCTGAATTCTATTTCCTTTTGCTTTCTTTGCCATTTTTTATTCCTCCAAGTTAAGCGTTTAAATAACCTTTTTCAGCAGCTTTCTTAATCGCTTCATTCAAGCCTACTTTGTTGATAGTACGCAAGCCTGCGGCTGATACATTCAGGCTAACCCAACAATCTTGTTCTACCCAGTAGAACTTCTTTGTGAACAGGTTAACATCAAACTTACGCTTCGTTCTCCTTTTTGAGTGCGAAACGTTGTTGCCAACCATTGCTTTTTTTCCGGTAATTTGACAAATCTTAGACATCGCTATCTTCTTTTTTTTATATTACTTGCAACTATTCAAATATATACTCTCATAATCAGGGTGCAAAGTAAATCATAATTTTCAGTTTATGCAACTTTTTTACCCTAATAAAATCATATTTATCTCATTTTCCGATACTAGCATCACGTCCAGAAAAAAAGATAAAGATAAAGCCAAAAACAAAAAGCAGACCACCCACCTAGAGTAGTCTGCTTTCGCAGTACGCAGGATGAGATTTGAACTCACACACCGAAACCGGCACTACCCCCTCAAAGTAGCGTGTCTACCAATTCCACCACCTGCGCATAGAAGTGGTGCCCGGAACAGGACTCGAACCTGCACGTAATTACTTACACTAGTACCTGAAACTAGCGCGTCTACCAATTCCGCCACCCGGGCTTCTTCAACACATACAAAAGGTAACCTCATGCTACTCTTTGAGCGAAAGACGGGACTCGAACCCGCGACCCTAACCTTGGCAAGGTTATGCTCTACCAACTGAGCTACTTTCGCGTTAACGGGTGCAAATATAGAGGTTATTTTCAAAGTGACCAAACAACGCCTCTTTTTTTTTCACATTATTTTCACCTTGTTCAGACAATCAACCGGTTATACGCTACCTGACGTTAAATTCGTGCAACCAGTTCAGTAAAAAGGGTTGTCATAATCGCCGAAGCCCTGTTGGCTGCTGCTATCACATCGTCTCCGCTGTTTACAAAATCGTCGGCAAAATGATAGCCTTCGTTGGTGATTACCGACATACCAAAAATCCGTATGCCGCAATGACGTGCTACTATTACTTCGGGAACGGTACTCATTCCAATGGCGTCGCCTCCGGCTTTTCCATAAAAAGCATATTCGGCAGGTGTTTCATAGGAAGGACCTGTAAGACCTACATAAACACCCCGTTTCAGTGAAATATTCTTTTCGCGGGAAATCTCCTCCATGGAAGCAATCAGTTCACGGTCGTACGTGCGGGTCATATCCGGGAAACGAGGGCCAAAATTATCGTTGTTCGGACCAATCAGCGGATTGGGAAGCATATTAATATGATCGGAAATAATCATGAGGTCGCCAATCTTAAACGTGTTGTTTATTCCTCCGGCCGCATTAGATACCAACAGGCATTCTATACCAAGTAATTTCATTACACGAATAGGAAATGTAACCTGCTGCATGGTATATCCCTCGTAATAATGAAACCGTCCCTGCATGGCAAGAACGGGGACTTTACCAAGTTTGCCATAGATCAGGTTACCTTTGTGTCCGGCAGCCGTAGAGTGTGCAAAGTGAGGAATTTCAGAATAAGGGACAACAATGGCATCCGTAAGTTCATCGGCCAGAGCGCCAAGACCGCTACCCAGAATGATAGCAATTTTGGGGATTTTCACTATTTGCGAAGCAATATAATCGGCTGCGTCCCGGTATGTTTTCAATTGTTCTTCCATAATTTTACACGTTCAATATATTATCTTTTAAATAAATCGTTGGCAACGGATGCTGCTTTATCCAAAATTTCGTCTTCTCCGGGTACATGCCGTCCCTGCATCAGAATCCTTCCATCGCAGATAACCGTATCGATGCAACTGCCATTGGCTGCATAAACAAGGTTAGACTCCAAATGAAAGTTGGGAGTAAAGACAGGGCTATGTAAATCGACCAGACTCAAATCCGCCAATCTCCCCGCCTCTATTGTACCGGCATTCAATCCCAAAATAGCAGCACCATTGGCTGTAGCCATGGTCAGCATCTCTCCCGCAGGCATAGCCTCGGGATCATTGCGCCACGATTTGCCCAGCAAAGAAGCAAACTTCATCGCCTCCACCATATCCAGGTTATTGGACGACGAACAACCATCGGTACCCAATCCTACCTTTATGCCGGCATCTCTCATTTCGTTATACCTGAATTCCACACCCGAAGCCAGCTTCATATTGGATGCCGGATTATGAACCACCTTTACATCATGGTCGGCCAACATACGGATTTCGTCTTCATCCAACCATATACCGTGAGCGATAATCAGACGAGGAGACAATACCCCCAGTTTATATAAATACCGCACCGGCGACAAGCCGAATTGTTTGATGGAATTCTCCACTTCAACAGCTGTTTCAGACAGGTGCAGATGAACAGGAATCTGATTGTCTTTGGCAAATTCATCAAGCCATTGCAGCAACTCTCCCGATACAGTATAGATAGCATGAGGCCCAAGAGCGAACTTTACGCGGCTGCTATATTGTCCGCTCTCGCCCAAATGCTTTATGACAGATTTTTTAGCTTTCTCTGTTTCCACAGGATCAAAGCGGTCGAACGCCACAGCCGACAGTACTCCGCGCAATCCCATTTCCTCCACAGCAAGAGCCGTAGCAGGAAGCTTATGATACATATCCAGAAAAGCCGTAGTACCACTTTTGATCATTTCCAGACAGGCCAGCTTGCTTCCCCAGTACACATCATCACTGGTTAGCTTCGCCTCGTTTGGCCATATTTTATGTTCCAGCCAGGGCATCAGGGGCATATCGTCGGCAAAACCCCGAAAAAGAGTCATCGCCGCATGCGTATGCGCGTTTACAAATCCGGGAATAACCGCCTTCCGGCTTCCATCCAGATAAGTATCAGCCTTATAGTCCAGCGAGGGACCAATGGCTTTGATATACTTACCCTCTATATAAATATCTGAGGGTTCCCCGTGGAGTAATACCCCCTTGATGAGTATGCTCATATTATTTAAAAGTTGCTCTCATGTTTTTTATTTTCTCGTCACGTATACGATCCATCATCGCGTCAAAAGCCTCCCGTTTAACGGCAGCGAACGAACTCCCCTCCTTCACTTCGACAACACCCAACTGTTCTTTTTCGAGTCCGCCTTTCTGAAACAAGAATCCCACAATATCTTTTTTACTCAGCTTATCCCTTTTACCCCGGTTAATGGTAAGTGTAATCCACTCCGAACGTACGGGCTCCTTTGTCTTTGCGGGCAGGAAATACTCTTCCGGTTCACGGGTAATGTATTCGGGAACAGTCTCTATATCGTTCAGAATAATCCAGGCATTTCCGGTTGCATTCATACGTGCCGTGCGACCATTTCTATGAATATACGCCTCTTCGTTTACCGGCAGATGATAATGAATAATATGCTTTACCTCCTGAATATCCAATCCCCGAGAGGCCAGATCTGTAGAGATAAAGACCGTAGAACTACCATTTCTAAAGTGCGAAAGCTCCCGTTCGCGGTCAAGCTGCTCCATTCCTCCATGGAAAATACCTGCCTCCAAACCCATTGAAGTAAGATAATTACGAACACGCTCCACCGCTTCGCGCAAATTACAGAACACAAGGGTGGATTCGCCGTTCAGCTCACCCAAAAGCTTATAGAGTGTTTCCAGCTTATCCCGTTCCGGCGAGCGCACAATCTTTACTTCAAGCGCGGAGTCGCCTTTCTTCTGTTCTTCCAGAAAAGAAAGCTTTACCGGAGCGGTAATTCCCGTAAAATCGGGAATCTCGATAGCAGATGTGGCAGAAGTAAGCACTCGTCGTTTTACACGGGGCAACTGCGAAAGAATAATTTTCATTTCTTCCGTAAATCCGAGCTCAAGCGACTTATCAAACTCATCGAGTATCAACGTGCGAACTGTTTCCAGATCCACATTTCCCCGCTCAATATGATCCACTAGACGACCCGGAGTACCAATCAGCAGCGTGGGCGGATGCTCCAGACTCTTCTTCTCTGTACGCAGCGGGTGACCACCATAACAGCAGTTTACCTTATAGCCCGATCCCAGCGAACGGAAAACGCTCTCAATCTGAAGCGCCAGCTCGCGCGAGGGGGCGATAATCAACGCCTGAATCTTTTTCTCTTCGTTTGTAAACGTCGAAAGCAAAGGCAATAAGAAAGCCAGCGTCTTTCCGGAACCGGTAGGACTAAGCAGAATCATGTCTTTCGACGTACCGGCTTTCAGAACTGCCAGCTGCATCTCATTTAACTCTGTAATACCTGTACCAGCCAGTGCTTGTTGTATAATTGAATTGTCTTGCATTTACGTTTCTATATCTATAACCCGATACAGAGGTTTCTTATTTAAAAATCTTGTAAAACTCGGCAACCGCCTCAATTCCCTTATAGAAAAGATCCAGGCGGCAACTTTCGTTGGGCGAATGTATCGCATTTTGTTCCAGACCAAAACCCATCAAAACAGTCTTCACCCCCAACACTTGTTCGAATGTGGAAATAATGGGAATACTTCCTCCCCGGCGAACAGCCAGTGGCTTCTTACCGAAAGCAACCGTGCAGGCTTTCTCCGCAGCTTGATAAGCGGGCAGATCAATAGGGCACACATAACCCTGTCCGCCATGCATAGGCGTTACTTTTACCTTTACACTTGCCGGAGCCACACGAGCTATATACTCTTCGAACAACTTTGAAATCACATGATGATCCTGATGGGGAACCAAACGGCACGAAACCTTGGCATATGCTTTGGAAGGCAGTACAGTCTTCGCCCCTTCGCCGGTATAACCACCCCACATGCCGCAAATATCGAACGACGGACGGCAGCTGTTTCGTTCCAACGTAGCCCAGCCCTTTTCGCCAAATAGCTCTTCCACATCAATAGCCTTCTTGTAAGCGGCTTCATCGAAAGGAATCTGCGCAATCATCTCCCGCTCCACAGGGGATACATCCTCCACATCATCGTAAAAATGGGGAATAGTGATGCGCCCATCGGCATCCGTAATATCGGCCATCAGCTTACACAATGTATTGATTGGATTGGCAACAGCTCCGCCAAAATGGCCCGAGTGCAGGTCGCGGTTCGGACCCGTAACCTCTATCTCCCAGTAAGCCAGTCCCCGGAGACCGGTTGTTAACGAGGGTGTTTCGGCACTAATCATACTGGTATCCGAAACCAGAATTACATCTGCTTTCAGCAATTCTTTATTTTTCTCGCAGAAAGATTCTAAGCTTGGAGAGCCTATTTCTTCTTCACCTTCGAATATGAATTTCACATTGCAACGAAGCAAATCCTCACGCAAAGCTATTTCGAAACCCTTTACCTGAATCATGCTCTGCCCTTTATCATCATCGGCTCCACGCGCCCAGATACGGCCATCGCGCACTTCCGGTTCAAACGGTTCGCTTTTCCACAATTCAAGCGGTTCGGGAGGCATTACATCGTAATGAGCATATACCAGCACAGTAGGCGCATCGGGCGAATACATCTTTTCGGCATACACAACCGGATTGCCTTCTGTAGGCAACACCACCGCCTTATCGGCACCCGACGAAAGCAACAGCTCTGTCCACCTGTTTGCGCAAGCCAGCATATCTGGTTTATGTTCACTTTTAGCACTAACGGAAGGGATTCTTATTAAACTGAACAGCTCTTCGAGAAAGCGGTCCTTATGAGTTTCTATATACTGCTTTATTGACATCTGAGTAAATATTTAATATTTCACAAAGAACAAAGATACTATATTTACCGTTAAAAACAAGGCTTCTTCTCATTACCATAAATTATATGTTGTTTAACATGTATTAAACAAAAAACCCTTGACAAACCCAATTAAACCTATACCTTTGCATCGTGGTTTTTTCATAATAGTATTAGATTTAAGGTTAACAAAGTTTGGTTAGGGGATGTCGTGAGACATCCTTTAATTGTTTATAGACGTTTCGTTCCGCAAATAAATCACCAAAATCCTCCGGTCCTTTTTGACTTACACATATCAGAAGTATTAAAAGCAATCAATGGAAAAATAGATAGCCTGACTAATCAGGTCGATTCTTTAAAATAACTAATATTCATCGCATTTATTTTTAATTGTTTTCGTGAAGGTACTACCCGGATGCCAGGTTTTACAAATAATATGCGCACGAAAGAGCTCTTCGGAGATAA